>Ga0310826_100211_pt1 | contig 82663 bp, 72 predicted proteins | sample WT_ome_FD_201306 | JGI IMG/M metagenome (GOLD analysis project Ga0310826, IMG submission 201306) | Sorghum-adapted microbial communities enriched on wild type (WT) sorghum from Joint BioEnergy Institute, Emeryville, California, United... ... | reverse complement strand
ACCACGGCCACACCGGCCGCCACCCCACCGCTGAGGAAGCCGCCTTCATCCGCGCCCGCGACCGCACCTGCCGCGCGCCCCACTGCCGCCGGCCCGCCACCGCCTGCGACATCGACCACGCCCTCGAACACCACCGCGGCGGCCCCTCCCACCGCGGCAACTGCCGATGCCTGTGCCGCCGACACCACACCCTGCGCCACACCCCCGGCGTCACGGTCACCGACCGGCAGACCAGCCACGGCCGGACCACCACCTGGACCCTGCCCGACGGCCGCACCTACCACGTCACCCACGACAAGGACATCATCCTGACCATCGACGACGATCAGACCCCGGCCGGCGACGACCAGGGAACGTCTGACGATCAAGGCGTGGCAGACGATCGAGGCCCAGTAGACAGCAGGCATGACTCACGATCAGGCCTGGCCCTCGGCGATCCGGCGGTGGCCGGCGACCAGGAGATGACGAACGACCACGACATGACAAACGACCACGACATGACAAACGACCGGGACGTGACCAGGAGACAGTTCACGGACGGGATCCGGAGACTCGTCGGCTGAGAGCGCCGAGCGGTTCGCCGTATCAACGGCCGCTCGGGGCGGCGGACCCACCCGGCGGCCGCGCGGCGCCGTACGGACGGGGACCGAGCCGTCGCCTGAACCTCAGGCAGACACGGCTCGGGCTGGGTAGCCGACCACGGAGCTCCGGCAGCCCAGCCCGAGTTGCGTGTGGCGTTACGACGGGGCCTGGCCGGGGCCGTGACCGCCGTCGCTCTCAACGAACGTGCCCTGAGGCCCGGCGGGCGGCGGCAGGTGCACCGGCGGATCCGGGACCTTCGTGCTCTGCCCGCCGTTCGCCGGCACCGGCGCCGGGAAGGTCGACTCGCCGGCGTCGTACACCACAATTCTGTAGTTCGGTGACCTCGAGCAGCGGTCGGGAAAGCGCAGGGATGGCGACGCGTATCGTGGACGGCCGTCGCTCGTTGGGGCGTCACCGTCAACCTAGATGATCATGGTGTAAGGGCCGGCGCTAGACTGCCGGGCCGTGCGGGTTCTGGTCACGGGCGGCTACGGGCACGTGGGCAGCCACACGCTGCCCGAGCTCCGTCGCCGCGGCCACGACGTGCGGGTCCTCTCGCCCCGGTTCGCCGCCACTCGGCGCGCGGCCCGGCGTCTCGGCGTGCCGACCGTCTGGGGCGACGTCACGGACCGCGCGGCGGTCGACCGCGCGGTGGCCGACGTCGACGTGGTCATCCACCTCGCTGCGATCCTGCCACCGGCGGCCGACGCCGACCCCCAGCGCGCGCGAGCGGTCAATGTGGACGGTACGGCTACGGTGATCGCCGCCTGCGAAGCCCAACCGACGCCGCCACGTCTGCTGTTCTCTTCCTCGTTCAACGTGCACGGGTACACAATGGACCGTCCGCCGCCGGTCCGCGCCGACGACCCGTTGGTCCCCACCAACCCGTACGCAGAGCACAAGATCGAGGCGGAGGCGCTGGTGCGGGCCAGCCGCCTGTCGTGGTGCATCGTGCGCCTGGCCGACGTTCCCATACTCGGCCTGCGTCAGCCGCCGCGGATCATGTTCGACAACAACCCGAACGGTCGGATCGAGACGCTCGACCCGCGCGACGCCGGCCTCGCCCTGGCCCGCGCCATCGAGACGCCCGAGGTCTGGGGTCGGGCGCTCCTGCTCGGCGGCGGGCCCAGCTGCCAGGTCACCTACCGCGAGTACATCAACCGCATGCTGGCGGCCATGGGCATTGCTCCGCTCCCGGACGAGGCGTTCAGCACCGAGACCCGCTACCCGACGGACTGGCTGGACACCGCCGAGAGCCAGGCGCTGCTGCAGTACCAGCGGCACAGCCTCGACGACATCGTCCGCGAGGTCGCCGCGCGGGCGGGGTGGCGGCGCACCCTGGCCAGCGTGGTCGCTCCGCTCGTCCGGGCCGCGCTGCTGCGCTGGTCGCCGTACTACGCAGGAAGGACGCCCTCCTGACGCCTGGTGCACAACAAGGACGCCTTCCTGACACGGGCGAGGGTGGCGCTGGTCAGAAGCGCTGGTCCATCGACCGGCCCAGGGCGGCCCAGGCCCGAGCGACCGTCTCGAAGGTCTCGTCCTCGGGCAGTCGGCGCAGGTCCTCGAGGATGTCCTCCGGCGCCTTGGACTCGCGGGCGTTGCGCAGCAGGTCCTCCCGCTTGGCGGGGAAGGTGGTGCGGGCCAGGTACCGCCCGAACCGGGAGCGCGCCTCGATCTCCCGCGGGGTCATGACCAGCGGCACGTCCGAGCGGGAGATCGGGTCGGCCTCGGGGCGGGTCGTGACGTCGGGCTCGCCCTCGATCGGCGGCTCCTGCTCGCGCCAGTCCTCGGCTCGCCCACCCGGTGGCGATCCCTGCAGGTGTCCTTCGACGCCGCGCTCGAGGTTCTCGTCGAGGCGGGGCGGGTGCTTCCTGCTCTCGCTCACGTGGTTCACGCTACCCGCGGCTGGGGTGGCAAACCCCGCAAATCACGACGTACCGGCAGCAGGCCTGCCCGGTTTGGCGCGATCTGTCCCTGGTTCGCGGTTCGGCGCTCGCCGCCCGACTCGCCGGCGGGGGTATTCGTTGTGGATCTCCCCGGGGGCTGTGCTACTGTGTACGCCGTTGCCGTGAGCGCCGCTAGCTCAACTGGCAGAGCAGCGGACTCTTAATCCGCGGGTTCGGGGTTCGAGTCCCTGGCGGCGCACCACACGACCTCGGCAAATAGGCAAGGCCGGATCCTTCTCAGCAAGGCTCCGGCCTTTACTGATAGCAGCCGTGACAGCAGCAGAGAACTGGTACACCGGGAACGCCAACGCGGACGCGGGCGAGCACCGTGGCTGGCTGCTCGGCCACTGCATTCCGAACAGCCCCCGCCGTTCTCAGGCTGTCGAGGTCAAGTGGGGCGTCCACCCGGCTGGGCAGCGGCGGCCCGAGTGGGTCACCGGCGAGGAGCGCAGCACCCTGGTCATTCTGATCAGCGGACGCTTCCGAGTGGATCTCTCCACCGGGTCCGTCCTTTTGGAGCGCCAAGGCGACTACCTCGTCTGGGGACCCGGGATCGATCACACCTGGCATGCCGAAGAGGACTCCGTCGTCATCACCGTCCGATGGCCGTCCCTGACACGGGGCTGACCCAGCGCCAAGCGTGGGACTGCTATTGCCTGGATAACCGTGGTGGCTGCGGACACAATGAGGCCCGTGGACCGACACGCTGAGTTCGCCCTCTTCCTGAGGAGCCGCCGGGAGCGTTTGTCGCCGGAGGACAGCGGTCTTCCACCGTCAACCAAGCGCCGGCGAACTCCGGGCCTGCGCCGCGAGGAAGTCGCGCAGTTGGCCGGCGTGAGCGTGGACTATTACGTGCGTCTGGAGCAGGGCCGCAAGCTGCGGCCATCCCCCGCCGTCTTGAAGGCGCTCGCGCGGGCTCTGCAGTTGGAACCGGACGAGTTCCAACACATGGTGACGCTGCTCAACCAGGGGTCGAGGACCGCCGCGCCGCGGGCACCGGAGCGGGTACGGCCCGGTGTTCGACGGTTGCTCGAGCAGCTCGATCCGACGCCCGCTTTCGTCCTCGGACGCCGGATGGACGTGCTGGCCTGGAACACCATGGCGGCCGCCCTGTTCGGCGACTTCGGTTCGGTGCCGGCGTCGCGTCGAAACATGATCTGGCTGCTGTTCCTGCACCCTTCGGCCCGGTCGCGGTACGTCAACTGGGCCGACAACGCCCGCGAGAGCATCGCTCACCTGCGCGCCGCCTACGGGCGTCATCCCGACGATCCGGCGATGGCTGAGCTCGTGGACGAGCTGTCCGCCAAGAGTGTGGAGTTTCGCGAGCTGTGGGCGCGTCGTGACGTCCGCGAAAAGGGGTACGGCCGCAAGGTGATCGACCATCCTGACGTGGGGCGGCTGGAGTTGGAGTACGAGACGCTGCGCCTGCCCGACGGCGACCAGGCCCTGGTGACCTTCACCGCGCCGGCGGACAGCCCGAGCCAGGCCGCGCTCGACCTGCTCGCGGTGCTGGCTCGGGCGACGACGCCGTGAGAGACCGTACGGTCGTCGGGGCCGGTCGACCCCTACGGGCCGGCACCGCCTAACCCGCATCGCTGCCCTTCAGCGACACGAAGGTGATCACGGCGCCGACGAGCGCCAGCATCGCGACGGCCAGCCCGGTGGTCTGCATCGCCGACGTGATGCCGTCCCGAGCGGCGGCCAGAGCGCTGGCGTACTGGTCCGCCGGGACAGATTCCAGCGCGGCTTCGATACGGCCCTGGGCCGACTGAATCGCGATCGTCCGCGCCTGGTCATCGGAGATTCCCGGCGCCGCGGTTGTGAGATGGGCCAGGGTGACCCCGGCCAGCAGGGCCGCCGCCCCGGCCGTCGCGATCGACTCGCCGGTGATGCGCATGGTGTTGAACATGCCGGCCGCCACCCCCGCGTCCTGGACCGGGACGGAGCTCACCGCCGCGTTGTCCATGACCCCGAACGCCGAACCGACGCCGAGCCCGAAGACCAGCAGGGGTACGGCGGTCTTCCACCAGGCCTGGCCGGGCTCCAGCGTGACCAGCCCGAACGCTCCGGCTGCGATCAGCAGAGAGCTGACCGTCAGTTTGATCCGGATCGGCACCCGCTCCGCGAATCGTCCGATGAGGATCGGCAGGACGAACACGGGGACCATCAGGGGCAGCAGGAGCAGACCGGCGGCGCTGGGCGAGTAGTTGTCGACGCCCTGAAAGTACGAGGGCAGGTAGACCACCAGGATCACGAATCCGAAGACGATCGTGAATGGCTGGGACATCACCGCGAGAAAGGCCGGCCGGCGTAGCAGCGACAGGTCGAAGACCGGCGCAGCCGAGCGCCGTTCGACGACGGCGAAGGCCGCGAGGAACAGCACGGACGCGAGCAGGCAGGCGATCGTGCGCACGCTCAACCAGCCGACCAGTTGCCCCTGCACGAAACCCAGCGTCAGCAGGAACAGGGCAGCGCTGAAGGTGGCCAGTCCGGGCCAGTCGATCGGGGCACCGTGACTGCGGCTCTCCGGCAGGCGCGGACTCAGCGCGAAGACGACCACGGCGAAAGCCAGGTTGATGAAGAAGACGGCCCGCCAGCTCGCGAGATCGACGAGGACGCCGGCTACCACCGGCCCGAGGGCGAGACCCGCGCCGAAGGCGGTACCGAGGACGCCGAAGGCGCGCGCCCGGGCCGGGCCTTCGAAGGTGGCGGCCAGGATCGCCGCCCCGCTGGTCAGGATGCCCGCCGAGCCGATGCCCTGGATCGCACGGGCGATGTCCACGACCAGGATGTGTGAACTCACGCCGCAGACAAGGGACATCGATGCGTAGAGGAGTGTCCCGATGACCAGGGCGCGGCGACGACCGAGCCGATCGGCCAGGCCGCCCGCAGCGAGCAGCGAGGCCGCGAAGGTGACGTTGTACGCGTGGAGCACCCACTGGACCGATTGGCCACTGCCCGACAGGTCAATTCCCATCGATGTCAATGCCACCGCCGGTCCGGTGACCGCGAGCGGCACCATGACACTGGCCAACCCGACGGCGGTCAGGGTCGCCACTCGGCTTACCGGTCGTGGGTTGGCGGAGATGCCGATCGCGTCGGCGGAAGCTGCCATGGTTTCGTCTCCGACATCCTCAGTGATTGACGCAGCCGCGAACACCTGGAACGCGGGCGGTCGGCAACGGGCTCCGTCGCGACCTCCGACATCACCGTCGATGACCGGACGCCGTTGCCTCGGCTGCCATCGTCGCCACGCCGGAGGGCCGTAGCCAGGCACGCGCATGCCTGGGTCCGCCGGTACCACTTACCCGGTGCAGCGACGCCATCCCCTCGGTGGGCCGGCCGAGCCGACGGGGCTTGCGGCCGGCGCAATCATGGATGCATGAATGCTCGCCGGATCGGGTTCGTCGCTGCGTCGATCATGGCTGCGCTCACCCTGGTCGCCTGTGACAGCAGCAGCACGCCACGCCTGCCGCACGACCCCCTCGTGATCAGGCCGACGATCACCGATACTTCGCGGTACCTGTTCGATACGCGATCCATCGCCCGCAGGGGCTCAGACGGGGTGGTGTTCGTCGATCCCGCGACCGGCGACGCGACCGACACCGTGCCGCCGCCCCCGGGGCCACCCGGACAGGCCGACACCGACGTCGCGGCCTGGTTCATCGTCGACACCGCCGACGACACGTACGTCGGCTTCGTGCTTGAGGTCTCCTATCCGCAGGACGGCCTGATTCCGCCGTCGACGGAGATGTGGATCTACACCGTGTCCCGCCGGACGGGCGCCACCGTCTATGAACGAAGGATTGAACCGTCCGGGACATTCGATCCAGCTGAGTCGTATCTGGACGACGACGTCGTCGTAGACCGTGCCGGCACCGCCGTCTTCACCGTCGACGGCGATCTGGGCCAGGGGATACTGGCCGTTCCGTTCCTTCCCGGGCGGACGGCCTGGTACCGCGACGCCGACGGATCCAACGGTGGCTGGCAGGCCCTCGCCGTCGCGAACGGCGTCGTCCTGGTGTCGAAGGCGACGAGTGACGAAGGGCTGTACGGCGTCGAGGCGGCCACGGGGACCACGCTGTGGCACCTACCGGTCGATGACGTGCGAAGCCATCCCGACTGTGTCGTCGTTCACGGCGACCATTTTGTCGTGCTGAGCGACACTTTTGGGGACTTCCCGCTCACGGTGACGATCCGCGATGGCGCGGTGAGCGCGGCCCAGACCGTCGACGACGGCTGCGCGGTCGATCCCGCGGGTAACACGATCGTCAGTACCGGCGCCCCCATGATCGCCTACAACCTGCCCGACGGCCGGGAGCTGTGGTCCCTGCCCAAAGACCAGGTCAGAGGCCTCGGGCTCAAGGTGGTGGGGATCTACGGCGGGCTGTTGTACGTGAAGACCGACACGGAGCGACTGGTGCTCGACGCGCGGACCGGCCAGGAGGTGGGCACCGACTGGGTGGCCTTCCCGTTGGAGGTGCACGACGGCTGGATCCTGGCGCACCACATCAGTTACTCCGGCTCGGTGATCTACCCCGGCACCGAACTGCCGGCCCCGAAGACCACGACCGCCTGACCACGGACCTCTATGCTCCGCGATGTGAGCAGGCACATATTTGTCAGCTACAGCCATCGCGACGCTGACTACGTGGAGCGACTCACTTGGTACCTGGTCGAGCTGGGCTTCCAGGTCTGGACCGACCAGGGCCTGCCGCCCGGCGCCCAGTGGGTCCGCACCATCGAGGAGCAGATCAGGGCCTGCGCGGTACTGGTCCCGGTCATGTCGCCCCACTCGGCGGTATCGGACTGGGTGACCAACGAGATCCTGCTCGCCCAGCAGCTCGGCAAGCCGATCATGCCGGTGTTGTTGGCTGGACACCCGTTCACCGCGCTCCTGAGCGTCCAGTACGAGGACGTCCGGGGTGGTCGCCTGCCGTCCGCGTATTTCATTGAAGAGCTTGCCAGGCTCTCTGGCACGGTCCTGTGGGCTGCGCCGGCCTCGCCCACCATGCCCGCACCGACCGAGCCCGCGCCTGTCGTGCCCGAGCCGGCCTTGCCCGCGCCTGTCGTGCCCGAGCCGGCCTTGCCCGCGCCTACCGTGCCGGCCCCGACCGGCCCTGCGCCAGCGCCGGGGCCGCAGCAACCCTCGGCCGGTCCGGATACGTCGGACGAGCCGTTACCGCCGAGCCCGGTGGTGCCCCGCCGGCTCGTGGGGATCGCCGGTCTGCTGGCCGCCGTTCTGCTGATGGTTAGTTGCGTCTACGGCACCATTCAGGTGGTCGAGGCGTTCAAGCCGGACTCGTCGCCGTCGACGGGCGCGTCCACGACGCCGCCAGCGGGCGAATCCGGTGACCGAGGCATCCTGCTGTGGCACCGGTCCGTATCCGTGGTGGCGTGGTCCCCCGATGGTGGTCGGCTCGCCACCGCGGGAGAACACGACACCCGTATCTGGGACGTCGCCACGGCCGAGACCGTCCATACCATCCCCCTCGGCACGAGCTACGTGGCCTGGTCGCCGGCCGGCGACCGGCTCGCGCTCGCGGGCTCGCCCGCGCAGGTCTGGGACGCCAACACCGGCCAGCGCGTGTACCGCCTCGGCGACCGCCCCCAGGACGGCGCGCACCGTGTGCTGTGGGAGCCGGGTGGCACGAGACTGGCCACGGTCGGCACCAACATCAGGATCTGGAACGCCGACACCGGAAGCCCTCTCCTCACGCTGGCCGAGGGGAGCGAGGTGGTCACCGCGGCGGCCTGGTCACCCCGCGGCGGCCTGCTGGCCACCGCAGGTTACGACAACACCGTACGGATCTGGGACGTCAGTACGGGCGCGAGCACGGTGCTGCGCGGACACACCGGTCGGATCAACGACCTGGCGTGGTCACCTACGGACGCCGGCCGTCTGGCCACGGCCAGCGACGACAACACCGTACGGATCTGGGACATCGCCACCCAGCAGAGCGTCTTCACGGGTGACAACCAAGGACAGGCTACGGCCGTGGTGTGGTCGCCCGACGGCCGACGGCTCGCGACCGCGTCGCGCGACAACACGCTTCGGGTGTGGGACGTGGCCGCGGACGGCTTCCCGATGCAGGCCCTGACCGAGCACAGTGGCCGGATCACTGCTCTCGCCTGGTCGGGCACCGGCCTGGCCACGGCCAGCGACGACAACACCGTACGGATCTGGGAAACCAGCACGCCCCAGGCGCTCACCGGACACACCCGTGACGTCGTGGATGTCGAGTGGTCCCCCGACGGAACCGCGCTCGCCACCGCGAGCTCGGACGGCTCCGTGCGGATCTGGTCCCTCGCGTGAGCACGGCTACGGTGGTGACGCCGACTTCGTCGGATGATCCACATCGGACGAAGCCAACTCGGTGGACGGCGATCACGGACGCCGCGACTGGACCACGGCCGACCGGTGGGTCCGTCACGATGGGCTGACGAGCGGACCGGCCTCGGGGGTGTACCTCCGCGCTATCTCGATGGCCGGCCCGACGTCGGGAATCGGTCGTCTGGCCGGTGGTGACGGCGGACGTGCCTCTGGCTACTCCTGGATTACGGCAACACCAACGGCGCCGCCAAGGTGAAGTGCGCCAACGGCGGTGGGCAGGGGGGTGGCTCCGACCGCGGGGCCACCCCACGACGCTGTCTGGCGCTGTCCGGCGCTGTCCGGCGGCGTCCGGTATCCGGCCCTCTGCGCTGATAGCGCCGATATCGTCGGGAGTCCATCCGTTCCGGTACTGGAACCAACGACGCATCCGGGACCGGCGGATCACGGTGGACCCGGACGATAGGAGCCATCATGCGTTTGCCTCGCAGGCTACGGGTGATCCTCGCGGCGGCACTGCTGGCCGGCGTCGCCGGCGGAGTATCCGTCGGGAGCCCAGCCCAGGCGTACGACCTCTGCTTCAACCACTTCCCGACGATCGTGATCACGAGCCCGGGTACCTACAACGGGACGGCGGGCAACGACATCGTCATCATCAAGCACCCCAGCGGGATGGTCACCTACAACCCGGTGGGGGGACACGACGAGATCTGCCGCAACGGCACCAGCGGCACCTTCACGGTCCTGTCCGCCGGGCTCGGTCACAAGATCGCGGCTGGCGGCCCGACCGGTGTCATCATCTATGGTTCGGACGGCCCGGACGACATCGGCGGCAGCAGCGGCAATGATGTGATCAAGGGCAACGGTGGCGACGACATCATCTGGGGGTACGGCGGCGACGACTACATCCGGGGCAATGGCGGTGACGACGTCATCTTTGACGAAATGGGCAACAACTGCCTGCTCGGCGGCGATGGTAAGGACAGAATCACCGGCGGCAGCGGCAACGACATCATCTACGGGACAAACGGTGACGATGAGCTCGACGGTGGGGCCGGCAACGATGTGATCAACGGATTTAACGGCAAGGATTACATCACCGGCGGCTCGGGAACCGATACCGTCAACGGCGGACACGGCGACGACAGACTCACCGAGTATGCCGACAACGCGATCGACTACCTCTACGGCGGCCCGGGCACGGACACCTTCAGCGCCGGAGACGCCAGCGACGTCTGCTTCCCGCACTGGGGACCAGGGACCATGACGTGCGGATGGAACGTCACCGGGTAAGTAGACGCTTCGCCCATCAAGGTGGGCGGCGGGGTGACCCGTCGCCCACGTTCGCGTTCCTGGCCCGCCCACCGAGGACGTTGGATCCGAGCCTTCGGCTCGCCGAGCATTCCTACGGTGGGGCAAGGGGTCCGGCCATCGTCATGACGCGAGGGCGACGAGCACGCCGTCCAGCAGCGTCGGGGCGGTCGCGGTGATCCGGAGCGTGTGCGGTGCCGTGGCCAGGAGCGGCGTGGTCGCGGCCTTCGGGTCGGTAGGCTCGATGTCGGTGTCGTCGATCCGGAGCCGGATCCCGGGCGCGTCGCATAGTCCACAATAGATGACCAGCCGGGCGGGGCTACGACCGAGCAGGGCGAGGTCAGCGTCTCGATCTTCTTCCAGGGCCAGAAGCTCCACGAGATCTGTTCGTCCTCGTAGAGCTGGAACGCGGTCTGCAGCCAGTCGAGGTTGTTCTCCCCGCCCTCGCCCATGTAGATGGGCAGTCCCAGGCGATCACGCACCTCGAGGTAGCGACTGATACCGGGCCGGTCCGGCCGCGACCAGTAGCGGTGGAACTGGAGGACTGACCGGTCTGGCGCCACAGGTCGACGATTCGGCCGTCGACAGCGGACAAGACCATGACGTTCTCCTGTCTCAACCTTGCTCGCGCAGCTCCGCCGCCAACCGCGGTGTGATCTTGGAGGTTTGTCCCTCCTATCGGGGGTAAAGACTTCCAAGATCACAGATCGTTATTGGTGTCGGTGTCACGGTATCCGGCGGCTTGCAGGGCGAACAGCTCGGCGTACCGGCCGCCCCGAGCCATGAGGTCGTCGTGGTTGCCGGCCTCGATGAGCCGGCCGTGGTCGAGTACGTAGATGACGTCGGCATGCCGGACGTTGGCCAGGCGATGCGTGATGAGGATCGTCGTAGCGCGCGTGTCGCGGATCGCCTGGAACAGGGAGTGTTCGGCCCGGGGGTCGAGGGCGGACGACGGTTCGTCCATGATCAGTAGCTCCGCGTCCCGGAGAAAACCACGGGCGGCCGTGATGCGTTGCCACTGGCCGCCGGCGAGATCCTGGCCGTCCTTGAACGTACGGTCCAGCAGCGTCTGGTAGCCATGGGGTAGGTCGAGAATCATGTCGTGCGCCACGGCGAGCCGAGCGGCCTGCTCGATGCGCTGCTGCGACGCCGGGGTGGCGATGTCCCCGAGGGCGATATTGGTCGCGGCGGTGAACGGCCAGTGGTGGTGCTCCTGGGAGACGACCGCGATCGGGGCGCGCAGTTGGTCGAGATCAAGATCGGCGTATGGATGACCATTCCAGGTGACCACGCCCGTGCCGGTGCTCAGGCCGGCGATGATGGCGGCCAGGGTGACTTCCCGGACCCGTTCTCGCCGACGAAGGCGACGGTCTGTCTCATGATGCGGAGCCGGGTGGAAAGCGTACGGTGACCGTCAGGCCGCCACCGTCGTTGGCTGTCACCTCCAAGCGCGCGGAGTGCGCGGTGGCGATGGCATCCACGATGGACAGACCGAGACCGGCCCCCGCGCCCGGACTGGAGTCGAGGCGTTGAAACGGCTGAATGATGCGGGCCACGGCGTCGGCCGGGACGACCCGTCCGGTGTTCACCACCGACAGGGTCGGGCCGTCGGGGCCGACGAAGGTGACCACGCAGACACGGCCGCCGGGGACGTTGTACCGGCCGGCATTGTCGACGAGGTTGGTGACGAGACGTTCGAGCAGGCGCTCGTCCCCCAGGACCGGGGCCGGTTCGAGGTCGGCGATGAGGCGAAGGCCACGGGCCTCGATGTCCGTCCGACGGGCGTCGATCACGTCGCCTGCGACGTCGGCGAGGTCGACGCGCTGCCACCGGTCCAGGCCACCCTCGCTCCGGGCCAGGGTCAGCAGCGAGTCGAGGATCCGTTCCAGGTGCCCGCTGGCCGCCAGGGCCCGCTCGTTCGCCAGGCGCCAGGAGTCCGGGGTCGGGTCCGGGTGAGAGGCTGCGGCCTCCAGGTGGGTGCGCAGCACGGTCAGCGGCGTGCGCAGTTCGTGGGACGCATGGGCGACGAACCGGCGCTGGGCCGCGAAGGAGCGCTCGAGCCGGGCGAGGAGGTCGTCGAAGGTGTCGCCGAGTTCGGTGAGCTCATCCCGTGGCCCGCCCAGCGCGAGGCGCTGGTCCAGGCTGCTCGCCGAGATACGCTGGACGGCCGCCGTGATGGTGCGCAACGTGTTCAGGATCCGCCCGGCGAGCAACCAGCTCAGTCCACAAGCGACGATGGCTGTGATCGCCAGGGCGATCGCCGACTGGCCGATCAGCTGCCGCAGGTGGGCGTCGCGCTGCTGCTGCGCCTGCGGGGTCAGCGGAGGAAGCTCGGGCAAGGGCTGGTCGCCCGGCTGCACCGGCGACTGGTACTCGGCCACGAGGGGCAGGCGCGCCACGAGCACGTAGGTCAGGCCGATCAGCACCACGCCGCAGACCACCACGAGCGCGGTGCAGATCAGCGTGAGCCGGAGCCGTACGGTGAACCGGATCATGTCTCGATTCGGTAGCCGGCCTGCGGCACGGTCTGGATCACCGGAGGATCGCCGAGCTTGGCCCGGAGCCGGCGGATGGTGACCTTGACCGTGGTGGTGAACGGGTCGGCGTGCTCGTCCCACACCGATTCGAGCAACTCCTCCGCCGAGACGACCCGGCCGTCGGCGGCGAGCAGATGCTCGAGCACCGCGAACTCCTTCGGGCTCAACGGCAGTCGCCGCCCGCCTCGGCTCGCGATCCGTTGGGCCGGGTCGAGCCGCAGGTCCCCGCGGACGAGCACGGGCGGGATCGGTGTACCGCGCCGGCGCGCCAGGGCCCGGATGCGGGAGATCAGCTCGGCCAGCGCGAACGGCTTGGGCAGGTAGTCGTCGGCGCCGAGGGCGAACCCATCCACCCGATCCTCGACGGTTCCGGCGGCGGTCAGCATGAGGATCCGTCCCGGATATCGGGCGGCCGCGAGCCGTCGGCACACCTCGTCGCCGTGCAGGACGGGCAGGTCCCGGTCGAGCACGATGACGTCGTACGCCGTCACCTCGGTGTGGGCCACGGCGTCGGCGCCGTCGTGCACGACATCGACCGCCATACCTTCTCGACGGAGGACCTCGGCCAGGGTGTCGGCGAGTTCCACGTGATCTTCCACTAACAGCACTCGCATCGGTGCGCCTTTCCGGGATGACGCCGACCGTCGAAAAACACCAGTGTCGCCGCTGGGGGGTGACAACCCGGTTACAGCCGCGATCACCGGGACGTCACCGTGGGGCCGGTAGAACCGGCACCATGACGATGACTCGCCGGACGCTGCTCGGCGTGGCCCTGGCCAGCCTGGTCGCTGGCTGCACCTCGCCCGTCACGCCCGCACCCGCCAACCGTCCCGCGGACCCCAACCGTACGCAGATCCCACCGATGCGCCCACCCGCCGGCCCAGCCCAGACGCGACTGACCGGTGAGACGGCGACGTCGCTGACCCGGTTCGCCCACCTGCCGGCCGTCGAGGTGCGGGTGAACGGGGAGGGGTCGTATCGATTTGTCATCGATACCGGCTCGGCCGCCCCGCTGCGGGTCAGCGAGTCGCTGGCCAGCCGCCTGCCCCAGATCGGGGTGGTGCAGGAGCCCAGCCCGAGCGGCCCACGGTCGGTGCCCGTAGTCCGGGTTGACGCCGTTGGGATCGCCGACGCGGAGTTCGCCGGTGTCGACGCGACCGTCGGCGTCCAGTTGGGGGAGATCCGCCCCGACGGTATCATCGGGATCGGCCTGTTCCAGGAGCTGACCGCGACCCTGGACTATCCCGGCAACACGCTGCACCTGGCGAGCAACCGTCCCGTGGCGGACGGACCGCACGTGGTCGCGTTCACCCGCCCGTTCGGCGTGCCGCGCATTAGCGTCCGGGCCGCCGACGTGACGCTCGACGCCGACATCGACACCGGCGGGCCGGCCCTGCTGACGGTGCCGTCCGCGGTCCGGTTGCCGCTGCGCTCGACCCCGTCTCGCATCGGCACCGGCCGGGGAGCCATGGGTGAATTCGAGATCCTCGCCGCTGAGCTGGACGGCGACCTTTCCATCGCCGGCTGGACCCGATCGGCCCCGATGGTGCACATCGCCGACGGGCTTCCGGGCGCGAGCATCGGCGCTGCCTTCCTGACCGATTATGCGATAGCTTTCGATGTGCCCGGGTCCCGGGTGGCGTTTCTCGCCTGACCGGCGGTCCCGCTCGACGGATCCGGCCGCCCGCTGCTGGACAGGGACGCCGGAGGTGACCCGAAGCCGCACCGTGACCTTGGAAGAAACTCCTCCCTATAGGGGGTACAGACTTCCAAGATCACGGATCGTCAGGCGGCGGTCAGGTTCGGCGGGAGCGGGGGGATGGGGCAGTGGATGAGCGCACATACGGTGCGCAGGAGCTCCGACTCGGCCACGGACATCGTCTGGTCGTAGGCGATCGTGGCGACGATGGCGGAGACCAGCCGCTGCTTGTCCTCCGGACGCAGCGCGTCCAGCGCGGCCCAGCCGTTCTCCAACGCGAGGACGCCGTTCGGCGGGGGCGCGTAGGGCAGGGTCCGCCCCGGCAGGATCTGGGCGAGCCCAGCGGCGAACGCCCGCTCGGCGACCGCGGGGTCCGAGCCGGCCTGGGCCAGCACCGCGAGCAGCGTGGCGATCTCGGCCCACCGGGCGGCGGCGGTCTCGCGGCCACTGTGGCGAGCCGGCTTCGGCTGCATCGACTCGTACAGCTCGCTGTAGATGAGCCGGGCGATGCAGTACTCCTGGACGGTGATGGTGTTATCCGCGTGGATGAGCCCGGAGACCGCCACGAGGATGTTGCGGCGCTCCGCCTCGGAGCGGGCCTTCAACGCCGGGAAGGCGATCTCCGCCAGCGGCACGCGCAGCAGCGGATGCAGTCCGGCCAGTTCCTGGGCCTCGCGGAGGGCCGCATCGGCGAGCTCCTGGCCGTGGTGGCGGGCCAGCTCCGCGTGCTGGGCCGCGCGGGCCTGCTCGTGGTCGGCCATGAGCAGGCCGAGCACCAGGGGCACACACGTGTCGATTCCGTGCGCCCGCTCCAGCACCGGCTGGGGGATCTGGGCGATCAGGGCGGCGACGTAGTCCGGTGTGGACTCCGGCACGGTCGCGACCCGCGCGATGACGGCGTCGGCGTCCACCGGCGCGCGGGTGGCCGGGTCGGGCAGCGTCGCCGGTTCGGCGGGCGGCGTCACGCCGGGCTCGACCAGGCCGCGGGCCCGGTCCTCGGCCAGGCCGGATGGTGGCTGGGACGCCCAGCGCTGCCGGAGCTGCGCGAACTCGGCGGGATCGAAGGTCGGATCGAGCGCCTTGATCCGGTCGGCCAGGGGCGGGTGGGTGGCGAAGAGCCCCGAGAGTCTCGAGCCGGGGCCGAACAGCATGTGCCCGACCTCGTCCCGTTTCGGGCTGCGCAGCTGGGAGCCCGATGGCAGGCCGCCGATCTTCTTCAGCGCACCGGCGAGCCCGGCCGTCTGTCGGGTGTACTGCACGGCCGAGGCGTCGGCGAGGTACTCCCGTTGCCGGGACACCGACGCCTGGATGATGCGGCCGACCAGCACGCCGACGCCGCCGGCGATCAACAGCGCGATGCCGATGAGCGGAATGGGGTTCCGGTTGTCCCGGCCGCCGCGTCCACCGTGCCCGCCGCCGAAGATCATCAGGTTGCGGCCGATGATCGACAGGAACAGGATGCCGAAGAGCAGGCCGATGAGGCGGATGTTCAGCCGCATGTCGCCGTTGACGATGTGGCTGAACTCGTGCCCGATGACGCCCTGCAGCTCGTCCCGGTTGAGCCGGTCCAGGGCACCCTGGGTGACCGCGATGGCAGCGTCCGATGTGGACCACCCGGCGGCGAAGGCGTTGATCGACTGCTCATGGGGCAGGACGTAGATCTCGGGGACGCTCACGCCAGCGGCGATCGCCATCTCCTCGACGACGTTGCGCAGTCGCCGCAGCGCGGGATCGCGCGTGTCGGGCGGCACCAGGACGCCGCCCAGCTCCCGGGCCACCCGACCGCCGCCGCCCCGCAGCGCCGCCGAGCGGACCAGGGCGGCGAGCGCGATGGTCACCGCGACCGCCACGCTGGTGAAGCCCAGGTTCGCGACGAGCTGGCCACCGGAGGCGTTGGTGAACGCGCCGGTCGCGAAGGCGACCGCGAGATCGATGACCGCGATGATCCCGGCCACCGCCACGAGGAACAGGAACACGAGCCGTCCGGACTGCCGGCGCAGCAGCCGCTGGCGTTCAAAGAAGTTCATGATGCCTGGCTCGCACGCTCGTCGCGATTACGAGAACGAGACCGTGGGAGGCTGCCGCTGCGCCTGCTCGATCTCCAGCAGCGCGGCCGGCTTGAACCCGAGAGCCCCGGCGATCAGGTTGGCCGGGAACACCTCGCGCTGGTTGTTGTAGGTCATGACGGCGTCGTTGTACGCCTGGCGGGCGAAGGCGACCCGGTTCTCGGTGGAGGTCAGCTCCTCGGAGAGCTGCATCATGTTCTGGTTGGCCTTGAGGTCCGGGTACGCCTCGGCGAGCGCGAAGAGCCGGCCGAGCGCCTGGGTCAGCACGTTCTCCGCCCCGGCGAGCTGGCCCATGGCCGACGGGTCACCGGGCGCCTTCGAGGCCGCCGCCTGCGCGTCCACGGCGCTGGCCCGGGCCCGGATCACCGCGTCCAGGGTCTCCCGCTCGTGCTTGAGGTAGCCCTTGGCCGTCTCCACCAGGTTCGGGATCAGGTCGTGCCGACGGACCAACTGCACGTCGATCTGGGCGTACGCGTTCTGGTAGGCGTTCCTGCTGCGGACCAACCGGTTGTACACGACTATGGCGTAGCCGGCGATTGCCACGATGAGCAGCACCGGGCAACCGATGCCGAGAATCAACTCCATGGCGGCACCTTCCCTGACAAAACGGTCGACGTGCGCCTCGGCTCCGAACTCCACGCCAAGGTAGTTCCCGACTGTAACCGTCCCGGGCTACCCAGGGCCGGAGTTGAACCGAGTGGCGCCGCCGGCCGCGGCGGCCAGGACGATCCCGGGGCGGGTCGCTGTCGACCGGCGATGTCCATGATCGTATCCGGTCGGCGTCGATCCAGCCCGGTTCGACCGGGACATTGGCGCCCCACTGGAGCCGTCGGGGTCGCCGGGGGTGTTGACCGTCCGCAACGGCGCTGCAACGGCTTCGCAACGGGTGGTGCGAGCCTGGTCACGTGGAGCTTCGGCTGCTCGGCCCGATCGAGGTGCACGCGGGTGGCCAGGCACTGGGACCGGGCCGGCCCCAGCAGCAGGTCGTGCTGGCGGCGCTCGCCGTGGACGCCGGCCGGGTGGTGCCGACCGAGACGCTGCTCGACCGCATGGCCGGGCCGGCCCGGACCAGGCAGGCCAGCCAGCTCCTGCACACCCACATCACTCGGATCCGGCGGATGCTTGAGCAGGCCCGGGCCATGGGTGGATGCGCCGCGGGGTTGGAGCACCGCAGCGGTGGCTATGTCCTCCTGCTGCCGCCCGATCGGGTCGATGTGCACCGGTTTCGGTCACTGGTTCGGCAGGCGTCGGACGAGGACCGTCCCGCGGTCGACCGCCTCGGGCCGCTGCGGGAGGCGCTGGACCTCTGGCGGGGCGAGCCCCTGGCCGGACTGACCGGGGCCTGGGTCGAGAGCACCCGGCAGGTGTGGCGGCAGCAGCGCCTCGCCGCCGTGCTCGCCTGGGCCCGGTGCGCGCTGGCGGTCGGCGAGACCACGGCGGTTGTCGAGGCGTTGATGTCCGAGGTCGCCGATCATCCACTGGTGGAGCCGCTGGCCGCTCTGCTGATGCGCGCGCTGGCCGCCGACGGGCGCACCGCGGAGGCGCTCGACCACTACGCGATGGTTCGGCGTCGGTTGGTCGAGGAACTCGGCACCGACCCCGGTCCGGAGCTGCGGGCCGTGCAGCAGGCCATTCTCCGGGGCGAGCTCACGCCGCTGGCGCGGTCGCGTACCGCCGTGCCCGCGCACCTGCCCCGGGACGTGCCCGACTTCACCGGCCGGGAGCAGGAGCTGGCCCGGCTCGACGCGATGGTCACCGGGCGCCCCGGGGCGGTCGTGCTGATCGCCGGCACCGCCGGGGCGGGCAAGACCGCCCTGGCCGTGCGCTGGGCCCGTCGCTGGGCCAACCGATTCCCCGACGGTCTGCTCTTCCTCGACCTGCGCGGCTTCGACCCGCGACCACCGCTGTCCACTCAGGAGGCGCTCGAGCGCCTGCTGGTGACGTTGGGGGTCGCCTGGTCCGGTCCGGACGCCGCAGCCGGGGCGACGTCCACTGTGGATGACATGGCGGCGCGCTACCACCGGGCGATCGTCGGCCGGCGCGTGCTGTTGGTGCTGGACAACGCGGCCTCGGCCGAACAGGTGCGTCCACTGCTGCCCGGCAGCCCCACCGCCGCGGTGCTGGTGACGAGCCGGGACAGCCTGCCCGGACTGGTCGCCGTGGAGGGCGCCCAGCGGCTGGACCTGGACCCGTTGCCGGCCGAGGACGCCCTGGCTCTGCTGGGCCGACTGATCGGTGCTGCCGTGTCCGCCGAACCGGAGGCCGCCGCCCGGTTGGTCGAGCAGATGGGTCGGCTGCCGCTGGCGCTGCGGGTCGTGGCCGAACTGGCCACCGCGAACAGCGCGACGACGCTGGCCGAGCTGACCGAGGATCTGGCCGACCCACGTCACCGATGCCAACTCCTCGACGCCGGGGGCGATCCCCGGGCGGCGGTGACGGAGGTCTTCTCCTGGTCGCTGCGGTCACTGCCTCCGGCCGTCCTCCGGATCTTCCGGCTCTTTGGTTCGGCCGACGACCTCGACCGGGCCCGGGTCGCCGCCCTGACCGGCCTCGATCCCGTCGACGCGCGGCGGGCGCTGGATCAGCTCGCCCGCGCCAACCTCATCCGTCCGACTGCCGCCGGTCGCTACACGACGCACGAGTTGCTGCGGGCGTACGCCCACCAGCTCGACCTGGCCGACCAGGCCACGAACGGTTCGACGGTCACCCGGCCCCCGCGTCGCCTCGCCCACCGACGCCGGCCCTTCGCAGGCGGCGGGCAACCCACGCGGGTCCGTAAGATCGACAAAGGGAGACGGGTGAAAGCGACCTGACGCGCCGGAGCGGCGGTGGCGGGAATTGACTCACCCCGCCGGGGCCGCGATCGGCCGGCGCCGCTGCATCTGCTGGGACACGAGCAGGCCGACCGCGCCGACCGCCACGTCGGCGAGGGTGCACACTACGCGGCTGGCGAGGATCACCGTGCCGGCCACGGGCAGCGGCAGCACGGTCGCCAGACCCACGGCGAGAACGGCCTCCCGCACGCCGATCCCGTCGGGTGCGACCATTACCAGGATGCCGGCGACCGTCGCCACCGCGAAGCCGGCCACGCAGACCAGGTACGACCGCGCCGGTGGCGCGCCCGCGACCACGGCCAGCACCCACACGTGGTGCCCGGAGATGACCCACGACAGCGACTGCGCCAGGATCGCTCGACGTACCCCGGACCGCGACGCGTGTACGCTCGGCGCCGGCCGGCGCAGCAGGCGGGCTCCGGTCCGGATGCACCAGTTGAGCAGGTCCGGCCAGGCGAGCAGGGCGATGGTCGGTCCGGCCGCGGCCAGCAGCCACCACCACCCGTCCAGACCGACCACGGCCGGTCCGGCGGCGAGCCCGATCGTCAGCCCGGTCAACGCGACGATGCTCCAGCTCAACAGGAAGACCGAGGCCAGCCGGACCGGTCCCACGGAGGCGGCCCGGCCGAGCGAGACGAGCACGGGCAGGGCCACGAAGCGGCCCGGCACGAACTTCGTCAAGAAACCCACGAAGAAGATGCGCGTCGAGGTCCAGAGATCGACGGGTGCTCCGATGTCGACGAACAGCGCCCGCCACGACGCGACCCCGAACAGCAGCCCACCCGCGGCGAGCAGGAAGGCCACCGCGAGCACGGCGGCGATGGTGGCGGCGTCGAGACGCGCGGCGAGCTCGGCTACGGGCGAGAAGTCCTGGGCGCGCACGACGCTGACTAGGCCCACGGTCAGCGCGGCGACGAACACCACCGCGAACAGCCGATTCACGGCGTTCCGGTGTCGGCTCAGCACGGCGTGGACCGCGCCGACGGCCATGCCGATCAGCTGGGTCGCGTACATCAGGTACTGCATGGCGACCACGTAGACGCCGAACGGCGCCCCGCGGTGGCGCCACGCGAAGCCGAACAGCGAACGGTCGACCGCCACGAGGACCGCCACCGATGCCATTGGAACGAGCAGAAACCAGGCGGAGACGAGCGCCAGCGGCAGGCCCGCTGGCGCCACCACGCACGCGACCATGCAGGCCAGCGCGGCCACGTCGACCCGGCGACGCGGCGAGGGCGGACCGTCCGTCGCGGATGGACGGTTCCGGCGCCACAGCTGGGTGAGCAGTCCGCCATATCGGACGGCGCGGCGTACGTGCTCGGTCAGGTAGGGCCAGAAGCGGTCGACGTCGTCGTGCCGCCCCACCACCTCGTCGCTGGTCCGAATCACCGACCGCGCCAGCAGTCGCGTCCCGAACTCGACGTCCTCGGCGTCGAGCAGCGACTCGTCGAACCCACCGACCTCCTCGAAGGCGGACCGACGGATCGCGGCGAGCGCGACCAGGGCGCCGGTCGCCTCGCCCACGCTGCGCCGACGCCAGAAGTGCTCGCAGAGGGCCTTGTACTCCTCGACCCGGCTGTCCACCACCAGCGGCCGCCAGTCGTAGATGCCCTGCACCATGGCGCACTCCGGGTGCTCGCGCAGGACACGCAGGGCATTGGCGATCGCCTCAGGCTCCAGCGCGATGTCCGAGTCGAGGAAGAACAGCACGTCGCCGATGGCCGCGCGGGCGCCGGCGTTGCGGGCCGCCGCCGGCCCCCGGTTGGCCTCGAAGCAGATGAGGCGGACCGGGAACTCCCGGATGATCTGGCGGGAGTCGTCGGTGCTGGCGTCGTCGACGACGATGATGTCGGCCGGCGGATGGCTCTGCGCGAGGACAGAGCCGAGGCAGGCCCGCAGCGTCCTGGCCTTGTTGTGGTTGGGGATGATGACCGATACACGCAGGTCGTCGAAAGCGGTCATGGTGTCACCGTCAGGAACTGCACCCGATGGTCCGACAGGCCGTGCGGATCGAGGAACTCGTACCGGTGCACGGAGACGTCCGGTGAGACCAGCGCCCAGTCCAGCCGCCACAGCGCGGGCAGGACCCAGGTGGCGGGCCATGACCCGAGCGTGAGCGCCGGGTTGGCGTAGGCGGCGTCACGCAGGCCGGCCGGGAACCCCCTCGTATCGCCCATCGCCGATGTCGTGTTCATGTCGCCGGCGACCAGAACCGGGTTGTCGTTGGCCGCCACGTCCCGGGCCAGAGCGCGCAGGTGCGGGCCGCGTTCGACGTACGCGGTGTGGATCACGTCCCAGAACAGCGACTCGAACGGGCTGGGGCCGCCCACCCAGATCGGCGTGGGTATGTGCACGTTGTAGACCGACAGCACCGTGTCGCCGACCCGTAGGTCGGTTCGCAGCGCCTTGTACCGCCAGAACTCCGGGAAGTCGGTGTCGTCCGGCTCGTCGAGCTCGGGCGGGTCGATCGCGCGATGGTCGATGATCGGCACTCGGGAGAGCGTGATCAGCTCGCCGGCCACGGCGACCTCGTAGCCGGGCATCTGGCTGGCGATCCGGTCGAGGTCGTGGACCCGCTCGGGCTCGCCGGGCCAGCGTAGGTACTCCTGCAGCAGGTACACGTCGGCGTCCAGGCCGCGCAGGAAGTCGTAGAACTCGTCGCTCTGGCCGGGCTCGTACCAGTACTCGGTGTTCCAGGCGACGACTCGCAGCGCGTCGGGCGGCACCGGCCCGCCGCCCCGGACCGGCCCGCGGACGTTGAGGCCGGCCAGACTCGTGCCGATCACCAGGGCGCCGGCGGAGAGCACCACGGCCGGCCAACGTGTGCGCCGGCAGGGCAGGGCCGCGATCGCCAGCAGCATCGGCACGACGACGTACGCCAGGGGCGGCACGAGGTCGGCCGGGCGCCACCACCAGATCCGCCCGCTCATCAACATGTGGGTGACCACGAAGACCAGCCACAGCACTGGGCCGGCCAGCAGGACTCGTTCGAGGGGCCGACGCCAGCCTCGGAGCGGTCCGACCAGCCAGGCCGTCCGGCCGCCGGTCCGTCGGGGTCCGGCGGTGGTGGCCGTCGGCGTGTGGTCGGCCCGGCCATCCACTGTGGAGGTCTCGGGCGTGGGCGTCTCCACGGTGTCGAGGGCGCGGGTCACCCCGGCACCTCCTGAGGGAACCACCGGTCATACAGGCCGCGGAACGGCCGCGACCACAGCCACTGCAGGACACCGACGGCGACACCGGTCGTGATCGTGACGTTGACCAGGTAGTGCATCAGGGTGAAGAACACCAGGAACCGCGTCCCGCGGTGCCGGCGGGCGAAGGCGTACATACCCCGGTCGGCGAGCACCGACGCGACCAGCAGCGCGACGGAGACGACCAGCCAGGCGGGACCGAACAGGATCGGCAGGGCCAGCGCCGGCACCGCCGCCAGCGCGGCGAGGCTGGCCCAGGCCCGGGCGGCCGTCTCGAAGCCCTTGGCGAACCGCCGGGCCCGCAGGTAGAGCGGAATGCGCAGCCGGGCTCGGTGGAACAGCTTGCGCAGCAACGGAACCAGCGCGTGGTCGTGGTCGTGCCGCCCGCGCACCTCACGGCTGAGCAGGATGCGGTAGCGCCGGGACAGGCGGTATGCGTAGTCGACCTCCTCTGTCTGCTTGAGATCCTCGTTGAACGGGCCGATCTCGTCGAACACCCGCCGCGGGATGGCGAGCATCGCGGGGAACAGCACGGTGACCTCGCCCTCGCCGCTGGCCGACCAGTAGTGGTACTGCACGCCCCGGTAACGCGCCACGGGCGTGTCGTGGAGCAGGGGCTCGGGGTCCTGCAGGCCACACACGGCGCCGACGTCCGGCCGCGCGCGCAGGATGGCGACGGCGGCGGCGACCGCGTCCGGCTCCATCGCCAGATCGGAGTCCACGAAGAACAGGATGTCGCCTCGGGCCTGGGCAGCGCCGACGTTGCGGCTGCGGGCACAGCCGCCGTTGGTGGCCAGCCGGATCACCCGGACGCCCAACGCCTCGGCCACGGCCACCGAATCGTCGGTGCTGGCGTCGTCGACGACGATCACTTCCGTACGGGGATACGTCTGGTTCAGCGCGGCCCGCAGGCAGACGGCCAGCGAATCGGCGTAGTTGTAGTTGGGGATGATGATCGACACGAGCGGGGTGTCGTCGGCGGACCAAGCGACCGCGGGCGTCGCCATGTCACACCACCTCCGCCGGTCGGTCGTAGAGGCGGCGCAGCCGGCGCGAGGCCAGCCACCCGACCACCCCGGTCGCCGCGGCCACCGCCATGACCAGGTTCAGGAAGAAGTGCATGACCACGAAGTAACCGAGGAAGAGGTATCCCCGCTGCGCCGCCACGAAGCGGTACATGCGTCGGTCACAAGCCAGGTAGGCCAGCCCGAGGACAAGCGGCGCCAGGACCCACCACGGTCCGAACGCCACCGGTAGGGCCAGCGAGCACACCAGCAGCAGCGCGGCCACGCTGCCCCAGGCCCGCGGGCCGCTGCTCAGCCCGCCGGGAAAGGTCGGCTTCCGTATGTAGATCGGCATATGAAGCATGGTTCGCGTGAACACCTTGCGGACCAACTCCCGCACGTCGTCGTCATGGTCGTGTACGCCGCGCACCGCCGCGGTCAGCAGTATGGCGTACCGCTGGGCCAACCGGTGCCCGTAGTCGGCGTTCTCGGTCTCCCGCAGTCGGGGGTTGAACGGGCCGATCTCGGCGAACACCTCGGCCCGCATCGCCAGCAGGGCCGTGTACAGCGTGGTGATGCGCCCCTCGTCGGCGATCAGCCAGTACGACTGCTGCAGGCACCGGTATTCCTCGAGCAGGCTGTCCCGGATCAGCGGCACCGGATCGTAGTTTCCGCACACCGCGCCGAGTTGCGGGTCCGACCGGAGCAGGGCCACGGCGTTGGCCACGGCGTCGGGCTTGGCGGCGACGTCGGAGTCGACGAAGAACAGGATCTCCCCGCGCGCGTGGGCGGCCCCGAGGTTACGGGCCACGGCCGGCCCCCCGTTGACCGGCGTCCGCATCACGCGCACCCCGAACGATTCGGCGACGGCCACCGAGTCGTCGCTACTGCAGTCATCGACGACGATGATCTCCAGGTTCGGGTAGGTCTGATCGCGTAGCGCGGACAGACACAGCCGGAGTGCGCGGGCGTCGTTGTAGTTGGGCACGATGGCCGACACCAATGGTTGGGATACGGACGAATCTCCAGTCATAGACCGTTACCTTCTCGCTAGGAACCCGGCAGGGCCGTGGTCACGATCAGCACGGTGGCCAAGAGGACGGCGTCGGCGACGAGGACCCGGTCGGACAGCAGCGTCCATACCGGATCGCCGCCCTGGTGACGGACCAGAACGGACTGCAGGTACCGGAAGAGCCCGAACAGGGCCAGCGGCGCGACGACGCCGCTGAGCGCGACCCGCAGGTCCCCGACCGGCGCGTCGAACCGGACATAGAGCAGGAGTGCCACCGTGGCCAGGACGGCGTTGATGGTCAGCAACTGGTCGGCCAGGGCCACGTTGTAGCCGCGCAGCGCCGGGCGGTGGGACGAGCCCACGGTGGCGAGCTCGTGCCGACGCTTTCCGACGATCAACATCAGGCAGGCCGCGAGGACGGCCACCAGCATCCAGCCCGATACCGGGGTCCCGGTGGCGGCGTAGCCCTGCACCGCCCGCAGGCCGAACCCCGCGGACACCACGCAGATGTCCAGCAACGGGACGTGCTTGAGCCAGCGGCTGTACGCCAGGTTGAGCGCCACGTACAGGTACAGCGGCCACCAGGGGATTGAGGAGGCGACCACCGCCGCGATCCCCAGCGCCACGCCCAGGCTCGCCGCGTACAGCCGCGCGGCCGGGACCGACACGCGGCCCGACGCGATCGGGCGGTCGCGTTTGGCCGGGTGGTCGCGATCCAGCTCGCGGTCGGCGATGTCGTTGAGGATGTAGATGAGCGACGACGCCAGGCAGAACACCAACACGGCCCAGGCGACGCGCAGCAGGTTGGCTCCGGACCACGGTGCCCCTGCGGCGAGCACGAGGGGCACGGCCAGCGCGTTCTTCGACCACTGGATCGGGCGGGCCAGCCGGATCAGGTCGACCGCCCCGCCGGCGGACCGGCGGGGTACCGCTTCCCGCGCGGCGTCCCGAGCGACAGCCTCCGTCGTCATACGCGCCTCGCCCGGTCAGAAGAAGACCTTGGCGGCGGCCAGGACACCCTGTTTCCACGGGTCCCGGCTCGTCCGTCCCGGGCTGTCGGAGCTCGCCTTCCCGGCCTGGGCCCGCCACCAGTCGAAGGTCTCCAGGATGGCGTCGCGGTTGGAGAAGCGGGGGGCGAAGCCGAGCCGCTCCCGGGCCCGGCTGATGTCCACATAGGAGTCGGCCGTGAGCTTGTGCAGCAGCCGGCCGTAGACCGGGGACAGCCGGGTGCGCTCGAGTAGGCTCAGCACCGCGCGGGCCGGGCCGGCCGGCAGGCTGACGACGCGCCGACCGTGGCCGGCGGCGTCGAGCACGGCCTGAAAGTCCTCCCGCAGGGTGCCGAACTCGGCGGCCGCGATGTTGTACGTGTCGTCGGCGACGTCGGCGGGGGCGCGCAACGCGAGCACGACCGCGTCCACGAGATCGGCGATGTGCAGCATCTGGATGCGCACCCGACCGTCGCCCAGGACCGGGAAGTTGCGACCCTCGTGGGCCCACTCGAACAGCATCGAGAACAGACCCAGCCGACCGGGGCCCAGGAACGTCTTGGGCCGCAGGACCGGCAGCACGAACTGGCCCCGGTACGTCAACGCGAGGCGTTCCGCCTCGGCCTTGGCCGCGCTGTAGGTGTCCACGGGCGCGTACGGATATTCCTCGGGGGTCGGGACGACCGTGGGCAGGCCGTACACCGCGGTCGAGGAGATGTACACGACGCGGGCGACCCCGGCGGCCCGGGCCGCGTCGAGCACCGTTCGCGTCCCGTCGACGACGATCGAGCGAATCTGTTCGGCCGGGTAGCTCGGCAGGGCGGCGGCACAGTGCACGAGCGCATCGGCACCCGCCAGGGCGCGGCGCAGCACGGCCGCGTCGCGCACGTCGCCCAGGACGTGCCGGTACCCCGGCCACTCCTGCGGCGCGGGCCGGATGTCCACGCCGACGACCGGTTCGGCCGGCTCGTTCGGCCGGTCCGCGGTCAGGCGGGCGACCAGTGCCGAGCCGAGCATGCCCGCCGCGCCGGTCACGACGGTCACCACAGCGAACCCACCTTCTGCGCCACGAACCGGGTGAGCAGCCGGCCCAGTCCTTGGCTGAACACGGCGTCGAGGGCGTCGAGCACGCGCTCGACGTCCTCCGGTTCGACCACGAGGGGAGGGGCGATCATGAGCGGGTTGTCCCCGTTGAGCGCGTAATACGTGTAGATATCGTGATCCTGGTAGAGGGCGTTCACCACGGCCGCGGTGACCAGCTTGGCGCGCAGCTGGGGATCGCGGGCCATCCCGACCGGCGCCAGCTTCGCCACCAGGTCGATGATCCGGGGGCCGCCGGAGATGGACACCCCCCACAGCGCGCCCGCTCCGGCGACCCGGCTGATGATGTCGGGGTACTGCTTGGCGAGGCGGTGCAGGCCCGGACCCAGGATCTCCTCGATTCGCCGGGCCCGTCCGGGGTAGTCGTCCTCGATCGCGATGTTGATCGCCTCGAGGGCGGTGGCGCACTCCTCCCCGAAGCCGTAGTAGGTCGTGGAGGTCGAATGCACCAGCGCGTCCACCGGATGGTCGTAGGCCCGGCGGAACACCGGCTCGCGGGCGATGTAGGCGGAGATGGACGACTTGCCGCCGCCGAACGACTTCGAGGTGGTGAGGACGTCGGGTATGAGGTCCGGATAACGCATGAAGTAGAACAGGCTGCCGGTCTTGCCCCACCCCGTGTAGATCTCATCGAAGATGAGCACGATGTCCTCGGCCGTGCACAGCTCCCGCAGGCCGCGCAGGAAGTCCTCGGAACACCACCGCACCGTGGACGCGCTGAACGGCTCGACGATGATGGCGTAGACGTCGCCCTTGTGGGCCGCCACCGCTTGGCGCACCGAGTCGAGGTCGCCGTAGGTGAACGCGACCGTGCCGGGAATCCGCGGGTACTGGAACTGGTGGCGGCTGGCGCCGGTGATGCTGCCCGAGCCCAGCAGCTTGCCGTGGAAGCTGATGTCGGCGTGCAGGATGGTCTGGCGTCGTCCGCGGTGGTACTTGTACGCGAGCTTGACGGCGCCCTCGACGGCCTCGGCCCCGGAGTTGGGTAGGAACGACATCGACAGGTCGCCCGGCAGCACCTGAGCCAGGTTGTGCCCGAGCGCGGCGAGGTACGGGGAGAAGAAGGTCTTGTGTACCTCCATGCGGCGCTCCTCGGCGAAGCGGCGCCGCACGGCGAGGATCCGCGGGTGGTTGTGGCCGTGGTTGAGCACGCCGACGCCACCGGTGAAGTCGAGGATCCGCCGCCCGTCCCGCAGGTAGATGCAGGCCCCCTCGGCGTAGTCGACCAGCTCACGGCCGAAGCCGAACGAGGTCATCAGGTTGACCTGGCTGCGGTTGACGTAGCGCCGGTACATGTCGTGCACCTGTTTCACCGACAGCGCGTGGCAATCGTCCAGGCTGAGCAGCTTCGACATGGATCACTCTCCGCGATGGGGCTGGGCACGAGCGTTCCGGCACGCGGGCATCCGCGGCCGCGGCCAGCAGCCATTCTTCGGGCATCACCTTGACGCGGACTCAACGCGGCATTGACACCGACCTTGACGAGGCTGGGGCGACGGCGCACCGGTCGGGTAGTGTGCGGCCACCGGACATCCGGCCAACGGTGTCCCACCAGAGGTGATGGATGGCGCCATTCGTATCTGTGATCATTCCGACCTATAACAGCGAACGAACGCTGCGCCTGTGCCTGGAGGCGGTCCTCGACCAGACGCGCCCGCCGGACGAGGTCCTCGTGGTCGACGACGGCAGCCGCGACCGGACACTCCAGATCGCCGCCGAGTTCGTGGTCCGCGCCGACCAGCGACATTGCTCGGTGCGGCTGCTGCCCGCCCCGGTCAACCAGGGCCCGGCGGCGGCGCGCAACCGGGGCATCCGGGCCAGCCGGGGCGAGGTGCTGTTCTTCGTGGACTCCGACTGCGCGCCGGAGCCGGACGCGATCGAGAAGGCTCTGGCGATTCTGCGCGACGCTCCGGATGTGGCGTGCGTGCACGGCATCTACCGGGTCGAGCCGTTGATCGATGACGGCCCGGTGGAGGCGTACCGGCTTCTGCATGCCCACCACTGGCGGCTGCGCCATGCCGGCCGGGTGCGTACGGCGATCTTCGCGCTGTGCGCCATCCGGCGCGCGGTCTTCGAGGAGGTGGGCCTGTTCGACGAGAACCTGCGGGCGTCCGAAGACGTGGAGCTCAGCGACCGGATGGCGGACCGGTTCGGTATCGTGCTCAGCCCCGCAGTGACCTGCCGGCACGATGACGACAGCGAGCTGGGGCCGTTGCTGCGCAAGCAGTTCGCCCGGTCGCAGCTGCTCGTGCCGGTGGCCGTGCACGAGCGCGGGCCGGCCGGCATCCGGGCCAACCGGCCCCTCGGCGTGCTGGCCGCCGGGCTCACGGTCGCCCTGCTGCCGGCGGCGTTCCTCTCGCCGGTCCTGATCATCCTGCCGGTGATGGGACTGGTCATGTTTGCCGCAGCTGACCCGTCGCTGGCCCGGTTCGTGGTGCGCCAGAGGGGCCCGGCGTTCCTCATCTTCTTCCTCGCGGTGCACTTCCTCGTGCACCTGGCCGTGGTCGCCGGAGCCCTGGTCGGCGCGCTGCGCTGGCTGGTGGACCGCGACTTCGGCCCGTCACACCGGCACGGGGAGGTGCTGCCGTGACCGGACTGCCCTGGCTGTGGGCCCGTTCGCTGGAATGCGTCTGCTACGCCGTGCGGATCGGGCTGCGCTGGCACACGTCGGTCCGCGGCGGGCGGTCCGGCCCGACCCGTCGGCGCGGGGGAGGCTACGCCTGGCCCATCTTCACAGTGGACGGTGACCGGATCGCGCTCACGGTCGACGACGGCCCTCATCCGGAGTGGACGCCCGCGCTGCTGGACGTGCTGGCCCGCCACGACGTGCCAGCGACGTTCTTCCTCATCGGCGCCAACGTGGCGCGTTACCCGTCCCTGGCCGCACGCATCGCCGCCGAAGGACATGCCATCGGCAACCATTCGCTGACCCACCCCCAGCCGTTCGCCGCGCTGGATCGCGCGCGCCTGCGGGCCGAGATCGCCGAGGCGCAGGCGCGGATCGTCGACGCCGTGGGCGCGCCCGTCCGGCTGTTCCGGGCTCCGGGCGGCGGGTGGTCGCCCGCGGTGCTCGAGGCCGCGGCCGAGCTCGATCTGACCACAGTGGACTGGACGGTCAACCCCAGCGATTGGAAAGAACCGGGCACGGATCACATCGTGCGGGTGCTGTCCCGCAGTCGGCCCGGTCACGTGCTGCTGTGCCACGACGGCGGCGGGGACCGGTCCCAGACCGTGGCCGCCCTGGATCGGGTCATTCCGCAACTGCTTGCGCGCGGACTGCGCTTCGCACGCGTCGAGCCCCGGAGCGTGACCGCATGACGACGGCGTCGACCACCCGCGATTCGAGCACCGGCAACCGTCTGTTCCGGCTGGCCGGACGCCTGGTGCGCTGGCCGTTGACGGTGCTGGTGCGCCCGTACCCGCGGCTGAACGGGCTGCTGTGGGACCTCGAGTACGCGCTGGGGGTGTGGCGCTACCTGGACCGGTCGCCGGGGCGTACCGCGGTGGCGCTCATCGACAAGTACGCCGAGCAGCCGCGGATCCTCGACCTGGGCTGCGGTACCTCGGCGAACCTTCCCCTGGTCGCCGGCCGGTACCGCCACTACCACGGCGTCGACATCAGCCGAGCCGCGATCCGCACGGCGAGGCGCTTGCGGCGTCCGGACGCCACGTACGAGGTCGCGGACATTCTCAGCTACCAACCCACAGGTCGCTGGGAGGTGATCCTGCTGCGCGAGGTGGTCTACTACTTCCCGCTTCCGGAGGTCGCGCCCCTGTTGCGCCGCCTCGCCGAGGCACTCACCCCGAACGGCACGATCATCGTGAGCCTCTACGACACCTCCGACGATGTCGGCCGGGCCGCGCTGCAGTGCCTGCGCGAGTGCGGCCTGACCGTACGGGAGGAGCTCGCCGAGCCGACGCCGGGCCAGCCGGCCGCCGTGACGATCGTGCTCGGCGCGCCCTCGCCGGGGCCGGCGGTGCCGTCTGCCGGGCGGGCCGAACCGTCGCGCGGGCCGGATGCGGGGCCGCACTGAGCCGACCGGAGGGGCCGCCGTCACCCCACGCCGCGCAGGATCGCGCGGTGCAGGTCGCGGGTCGCGCGGGCCGGATCGATGCCGAGCTCCTCGGCCAGGGTGGCGCGCAGGCGCTCGTAGGCCAGCAGCGCGGACACCGTGTCGCCCCGGGCATGGTGCGCGGAGATCAGGATCCGGTGGGCGGCCTCGTCGAACGGGTCCGCGGCGACCGCCGCCTCGGCCGCCAGGACCGCCCCGCCCGGGTCGCCGGCGGCGAGGGCCGCGTTCGCGACGACGTGCCGGGCCCGACGCAGCATGTGATCCTGGAGCCGGCGGGCCGGCTGAACCCATTCGGAGTCCCGCTCGTCGGTGAGCACCGGCGACTCCTCGAGCGCGGCCAGCCCCAGGCGGCCGGTGACGAGGGCGCGGGCCGTCTCGCCGGCGCCCAGCAGCGCCTCGGCCCGGACGACCAGGTCGGCGGCGTGGTGCAGGTCCACCCGGACCCCGGCCCCGAGGCGGTACCCGCCCCGGCGATCCCCCCGCACGATCCCACCCCCGAGGGCCGCGCGGAGCCGGCTGACCAGAGTCGCGACGTTGGCCACCGGATGGCGCGGCACCCCGTCCGCCCAGAGGACCTCGACGATGCGATTGACGGCTACCAGTCGCCCCGGCTGGATCGCGAGCAGCGCCAGCAGACGGCGGGCCTGACGATTACCGACCTCGGCCAGCGGGAGCGGGCAACCACGCCGGACCACCCCGAACGGTCCGAGCAACCGTAGCAGGATGTCCGGTTCGTCGTTCATGGGTGTTCCAGGAGGCGGACGTCCGGCTGGAGCCGCCGTGATCCAGCGCCATCGTCGCCCTCCTCACTATCGATTCCTGCGCAGACATTCATCGCTAGCCCCATTCATATATAGGCTGGTGGCAGATGATAGTGAGTCGTGACGATGACGCCAAGCTGCCGGGCAGTGACGTAACGTGATGGCTGAGCCGGTCATCTACCGGTGGCGGCGGGGCGTGACCGGCGTTCCCGACCAACCGGGACGACCCGGCCGGGGGACGGTGCGCCCCATCCATCAGCCCGGTCCACGGGAGCCGATCAACCGGCGTCCAGAGGAGCCGGTCAACCGGCGGAGTCGAGCAGCACGGTGCGCGGCCCGTCGTTGGCGCTCTCCACCACCATGTGGGCGCGGAACCGGCCCGTCTCGACGTGCGCCCCGCGCCGCCGCAGGGCCTCCACGAACGCCTCGACCAGTGGCTGCGCGACCTCGGCCGGGGCCGCCGCGGTCCAACTCGGGCGGCGTCCGCGGCGGGCGTCCCCGTAGAGCGTGAACTGACTGACCACGAGCAGCGGCGCGCCCAGCGTCGCCGCCGACTCGTCTCCGTCGAAGATGCGCAGCTCGTGCACCTTGCGGGCCATGTAGTCGGCCACCTCTGGGGTGTCCGTATGCGTCACCCCGACCAGCACCAGCAGCCCCTTCCCGATCGAGCCGACGACCTCACCATCGACCGTCACGGATGCCCGGAGCACCGTCTGCACCACTGCACGCACGGTTGCCAGGCTAGTGATGTCTCAACGGCGGAGCCCGGGAGGGTGCGCCAGCTGCACCGGTCGCGGCCGGTGTCCAGGGGCGGGCCGGTGGCTTGTCATCAGCTGCGCGTCCGATTTCGCGAGACGATGTGTGAGCGGCGTGGCTAGCCTCCTCGGCATGCCCTGGCCTTCCTACGTCGCGTTCCTGGCCGTCGCCGCGGCCGTGGTGCTGATACCCGGTCCCGACTTCGCGGTGGTCGTCGGGAACACGCTGGCCGGCGGTCGCAGTCGCGGGATGTGGTGCGCGGCCGGAATCTGCCTGTCGAACGCCAGGGAGGCGACACTGTGGACCACCCGGCGGGCCGGCCCCGCGAAGGGCTCGTGTTCGTGCCGGCCCATCCCGACGTGCGGCCGGGGCGTCGGAACGTGATGTTCGAGACCCGTCGCCGCGAGGACGGAACGCCCGTGGCCGTGGCCTACACGAGCCAGCGCCGGCTGGTCGAGGCCTGCGGTCGGGCGCAGCCGCGGGTGTGCCTGCCGTTGACGCAGCTCGAGTCGATCATGTCCGCGGTGGGGATAACCACGATTGAGGTCGATCCCGAGCACGGGAGTGACCTGTCGTGGGATGAGGACGCGGTCGCCGCGGTCGTCGCCGCGCTGCGGTCGGCCAACCGGGTTACGGGTGAGCCCGGAACGGCGGATCAGACGGGAGGGTCCCGATGAGCGACATCCAAGCGATCGCCAGCGACCTGACCAGGCTCGCCGATGCGATGGTGCGGGGCGCGGCCGAGTTGGAGGTCGCGGCGCCGTCGGAGCACCACCTGTTCATCACCAGTAAATTGCCGCCGCTCGACCAGGCGTTCGCCGATGTACTGTACGGCTGCCGCGTCGCCCGGGACGCCGTGCGGGCCGATCTGGAAGACACCGGGGCGAACCTGCTGGCCGTACGGGACGAGTTCGAGCGCAACGAGTGGCGTGCCCGCCAACTGTTCGACGAGGCGATGGAAGTCGATCCACTGGCGGACCGATGAGCTGGGTAGGGGGAGATCCGGATCACCTCGCCGAGGTCGGCCAGCTGGCTGATCGCCGTTCCCGGTCAGGTCAGCGGCAGCGTCACCACGCCGATCTCGACCCTGGCTGATCAGGTGTGCACGGCCGCGCGATGGACCGGGGCCGCGGCGGATGCCCTCATTCAGCACTGGAGCCAGGCTGCCGTCGGCGCGACCGGCGTGGGCGCGTTGTACGACGCCGCCGGTCAGATCGTCTATGAGTTGGCCGGGCAGCTCTACGAGACCGACGTGACGCTGCGCTCGTGGGCGACGCAGATGGCGGCCGGGGGAGCCGTCATCAACCCCGACGGCAGCCCCGGGACGGTGCCGATCGGCCCGAGCGCCGGCCCGAGCAACGCCGCGGAGGCGACCGCGGAGTACGCCGCGCTACGCCAGGAGTACCTGCTGCTCGCGGACGGGTTCCGGCTCGAGGCGCTGCGGGCCATAGGCGACCTGCTCGATGCGACGCACGGCATGTTGACTGGTTCCGATGTCCAGCCGTCGGTGACGAAAGCCGATCTGGTCACCTACGGCGGCCTGCTGCGGTCGTTCGCGGCCGTGCCGGTCGGGGCGGTGGCCTTCCTGGCTCAGAAGGCGGCCGAGGCTCGGGAGACGTACGAGTCCATGTCGGAGCGATGGCGCGCGATGGGTGGCGGACGGGGTGGCGTCCCGGCCGAGGTCAAGACGTCCCGTACGAGCGCGCTGCGGGAGCTCACCAGGCTCCGGGAAAAGCTCGCCGCTGGGGCCGCCATCCTCGTCAGTAGCCTGGGAGGCGCCCCCGTCGTCGCGGTTGGGCTCGGCGTCCTCGCAGGCGGCGTCGTGGCCGTTGGTGTAGGCGAGTTCGTCTATCAGGCTATGGATCAGGACTGGGGCGGACTCATCGAGGAGCACGGCGTGCTGGGCGGAATCGGAGAGGGCCTCCAGAACACGGCGGCCGAGACGGGCGAGGCTCTGGGCGACATGTTCGAGGGTATGTGGAACTGGGCCTTGGGATGAGCCGTCGGGGCAGAAGAGCGGCCCGCGCGGGGGAGACCCGCGTTTCGGTTCCGTTGCTCGGGACCACCTGGTATGACCGCGGAGCGGCGTACTGGTTGCGGCGGGCCGGAATCGCCGCGCTCATGCTCACCGCCCTGGTGTGCATGCTGGCCGTGGTGTGGGCCTTCGTCTCCGTCGCCTGGAAGTCCAATCCGGCGGTGGGGCCACCATCGCCGCGGTCGTCGGCGTCAACGGGCTGGTTACGGGGTTGTGGTTGTGGCGATGCTCGACGCCGAAGGCCATCGAGGAGCGGGCCCGGACCGGTGGCGCGGTGCCGACCAGCACGCGCGGTGTCGGCGTGGCCGGTGGCGTTCTCGGCGCCACCGCCATGTCGGGCAGCATGCTCGCGGCGGCTGTCCTCGGTATCGGCGGATCGCTGATGCTCGGGATCATGGTGGTCGTCGTACTGCGCTGCCTCGGCGAACAGTTGCCCCAGGAGCGCGCCCGCCGGGCCCTTCTCGGTGTCCCTCTGCGGTCCGAACGGCGGTGACGCACCGGGATTCGCCGGCCGGCATCGGGCGGGATTAGTGCTGCTGGAGCGGGGCCGGTTCCACGTGATCGGCGTCGGTGTCGGCCCCGGACAGACGTCCGCCCGGGTCCGGTGGGGGGACCCGGGCGGAGGCGTCGGGGAGGGCTGTCAGGTGGGGGGATGTGTCGGGCGTTGTGCTCGGTCAGGCGTTGACCAGTTCGCGTTCGCGGGCCGGTTCGGGGGCGGCGAAGGCGACGGTGGCCGAGGTGCGCAGGCCGTGCCAGATGCCGAGCACGGAGAGCAGGAACATCAGGCCGGCGCCGAGGTAGGCGACGGTGGCGGCCAGGCCGGCCTTGGCGCCCAGTTCGCTGAAGCCGTAGGAGGTCAGCAGCAGGCCGCGCAGGGTCTCGCCCTTGAACACCGTCTCGCGCTGCTGGGTGACGGTCTGCAGTTCGGCCTGCAGGTCCTCCAGGTTCGGGTCGTTGGTGCGCTGGGCCTCGGCGATCTGGGCGCGCAGCTCGGACTGGACGTCGCCGAGTTCGGCGTAGGTCTTGCCGCCGGCGATGCCCTTCAGGTGCAGGCCGATGTAGTTGTTGGCGTAGCACTCGGCCTGCTTGCCGGTGGTCAGCGGCTGGCCGGCGTACTCGACCAGGCAGGGAACCGCCCGTTCGGCGTCGGTGAGTTCGTCGACGGTGGAGAAGGTGATCTTCTGGGCGCCGAGTTGGTCGGCCACGTAGGTGTTGGCGAAGGACGCGTTGGCGGACAGGACCAGGCCGGCGACCAGCAGGATGGCGGCGATCAGCAGGCCACCGGTGCTGGCCATCAGGTCGAGAGTGCGGCGCTTCATCGGACTACTCCGTCTCTGTGGTGCCAGGTTCCCTGGCGATTGCTGTCCTGTGTGGACGCCTTTACGGTGTCATCCGCGCCCGGGGTTCCGGCAGGGCCGGCCGGTCCCATCGACCGGGACCTTCGACCCGTCGTGGCCGGACCGACCGTCCCCGATCCTCAACCTTTGGCATGACCGCAGCGCCGTCACCTCGGCCGGCCCGGTCGTCACCAGCGCGTCCGGTGGCCGGTGACGGTTGCCGCGAGCGAGGCGCCCCAGTCGCGCGCCCGCTCGAGCTCCCCATCGACGAGCGGTCCTGGCGCCGCGGAGACGGCGAAGCTGGCGGCTGGCCCGATCGGTCGTCCGCCCCGGCGGCGGAGTTGGCGCAGCGCCGCCCGAGCCGCCGGTCCCGGAATGTGCCCGGCCCGGGTGTCGAACGCCGCGACCGCGATGTCCCCGGCGAACCGCACGTCGGCGAGCCATTCGCGGATGCCGCGGTGGACGGGCGTGACCGGTGCCGCGCCCTGGGCGACCGCCTCGGCCCGGGTCGCGGGCCGGCTCAGGCTCAGTGCGTGCACGGGCCCGCCCACGATGAGCAGGTCCACGTCGGGTTCGATGACCGTGGGCGCCTCCGCCACGGCCACGACGGTCGTACAGGCCCGGGCGGCGACCCCCTCGGCGACCGCGTTGGCCAGAGCCCTGGTATTGCCAAACATGGATTCGTACACGATCAACGCGTACATGGGTCACCTCAACTGCCGGGAGTCGACCGTCTGGCCGATCGGGGGCACGCTCGGGGCGGCGTTCGCACCGGAAGGGACGAAAGCCGTACGGGTAGTCATGCCACCTCGGTCACGGCGGCGCCGCCCAGAGTCCTTTGGACGACGCGTACGGGACCTTCGTCCCGGCCACACCCCGCAGGAAGCGGAACATCGACTTCGGTACAGCCCGGCCACGATCTCGGGGGCCAGGGCGGTGCCGCCGCCCGCGACCTGACGGATGCAGTGCGTGGACCGCGAGGGTGAACCATGGTCCCGACGCTGGCGTCGCGTCGACCGATATCGATAGCCCTGATCCGCCTCCCGCCGGTGAAGTCAACCCCCACCCGCGCCCGGCCGCTGACCGGGCGCGGGTGGGGGCGTATCGTCTTGCGGCCCGCGCTGTCTGTGCATCCTCAATAATCACTGTGGACAGACGGTAGGGGGCGCAGCCGGGCGGCCGGCACGAGCGAGAACACCCCGACCAACGCGGCGGTGAGGACGAGCGTCGTCGCACCGCCGACCGGGTTCCGGGCGGCGAGCCCGGCGAACAGCACGCTGCCCACGGCGAGGGCCGTGCTCTGCGCGAGGTAGTCGTTGAGCTGAATCGCGGACGAGGTCCGGCCCTGCCCGCCGGCCGGAGCGAGCGCCATCGCCAGCACCGACAGGGTCGAGGTGGCCATGCCGATGCCGAGCGCCGCGACGCCCCACGCGATCACGGGCACCACCAGCGGTACGGCCGGGACCGCGACCAGGGCGAACCCACCGACGCCGGTCGCGATCAGGGCGCAGCCGAGGCGCACCCGTAGGGCCTCGTCCCGCAGGACGCTCCAGTGCGCAGCGAGCCACGCGCCGGCGGACCAGGTGACCGCGCCCGTGGTGAGCACCGCGCCGGCCTGGGCGAGGGTGAGACCGCGAGCCAGAGTGAGCAGCAACGGCACATAGGCTTCGGCCGAGGCGTACGCGATGCTGATCAGGCCCCGGGTGCCGATCACGCTCGGCAGTCCGGGCCGGCCGCTCCACGACCCCGGCGGCAGCAAGCGTCGGCCCGCCAGCACGACCACGACCACGCCGGCGAGGATGAGCGCGGGCCAGCCGGCGATCTCGCGTTGAGCGCCCACGCTCACGAGCAGGACGCCGGCGGCGGCGAGCATCGCGGCCCCCACGCGGATGTCCTGGGTCTGGCCCTCGCCGGGCGTGGACGGTGTGGTGCGGACCAGCAGCCACGCCCCGACAGCGAGCACGGGCACGCCGAGGAAGACCCAGCGCCACCCCACCGCGTGGGCCACCGACGCGGCGACGACCGGGCCGACCAGGGCCGGGAGCACCCAGGCGGCACTGAGCACCGCGAAGGTCTGCGCCCTCAGGCGTTCTGGATACGCCTGCGCCACCACGACGTAGGTGCCGACGCCGAGCACGCCCGCGCCGAGGCCGTGGACCAACCGTCCAATCAGGAACACCGGCATGGTCGGGGCGAGTCCGGAGATCACGAGCCCGGTGCAGAAGACGATGAGCCCGGCGACCAGGCCTGGCGCGGGGCCGTGTCGGTCGATGGCGGGCCCGGCCACGACGAGGGCGACGACCGAGGCCGCCATGGGCGCGGCGAAGGCGATGGGGTACCAGCGCAGTCCGTCGAGGTCGTCGGCGATCTTGGGCATGATGGTCGCGACCGCGAGCGCCTCGAACGCGAACAGCAGGGTCAGCGCGACGATGCCCGCGGTGGTGCGCAGGTACGGCGCCCGCCACGGCGACGCCACTGGGGCACTGGCTACGGTCATCGGGAAACCCCCGTTGTGGTCACCAGGACCACCTTCCCGATGGATGCCCGTGTCTCGATCGCCCGGTGGGCGGCCGCGGCCTCGGCGAGGGGGAAGATCGACCCGACGTAAGGCACCATGGTGCCGGCCGCTGCGGCGGCGAGCGAGCGCTGCTCCAGCTCGGCCAGTCTGTCCATGATGGATGGTCCGAGCACCTCGACGACCGGCCGCTGCGGGTCGTCGTAGCGGTTTTCTTCGCCGGACGACCAGCCGTACCGGACCAACCGGCCGCCCGGCACCAGCCGGTCGTAGAGCACCCGGCCGACTTCGCCACCGACGCCGTCGAGCACCAGGGTCAGCGGTGGCTCGTCGGCCAGGCGGGCCGGCCAGTCCGGGGCCCGGTAGTCGATGCCGCTCGTGGCGCCGAACCGGGCCGCCACCGCCAGCTTCTCCTCGCCCCCGGCGAGCGCGATCGCCCGGGCGTCGGCGTTCCGGGCGCCCTGCAGAAGGAGCACGCCCAGCCCACCGGCGGCCGAGGTCACCGCCACCACGTCGGTGGGCTGGATGGCGGCCAGGTCGAGAATGCCCATGGCCGTCCGTCCGGTGCCGATCGCCGCGACCGCGGTCACCGCGTCGAGGGTGTCGGGCAGTTCGTAGGCGCGCGCGGCGGCGACCACGGCCAGCTCGGCGTAGCCCCCACTGGCCGGCCCGAGATGCGCCACCACCCGGCGTCCCAGCCAGGCGGCCTCGACGCCCGGGCCTACCCGGTCGACCACACCGGCGACCTCGCGGCCCGGCGTCATGGGCAGGGCCGGCGGTGGCATGGCTCCGAACCCCGTGCCCGCCCGGATCGCGGTATCCAACAGGTGCACCCCGGCCGCCTCGACCGCGATGCGGATCTCGCCGGGCCCGGGCTCGGGGTCGGGGACCTCCTCCAGCCGCAGCACCTCCGCCGGGCCGAACTCGTGTTGTCTGATCGCGCGCATGGCTCAATGAGACAACCTCAACCATGGTTGAGGTCAACCGATCGACTGTGGTTGCGGTCAGGGCCGGCTATTGTTGGGGTCTCATGACCGGGAACCGCCACTACGACCTGACGCCGGGTGAGGTGGTGCGCCGGGCTGGCGTCGCCGTCTCGGCTCTGCACTTCTACGAACGCGAAGGGCTCATCGACAGCGTGCGTACCACCGGCAACCAGCGGCGCTACGCGCGCGACGTGCTGCGCCGCCTCGCCTTCATCCGGATCGCGCAGCGGGTCGGCATTCCGCTGGCCGAGATCCGGGCCGCCCTGCGCACCCTGCCCGACAACCGCACCCCGACCAAGGCCGACTGGGCGCGGCTGTCCCGCCTGTGGCGGGCCGAGCTCGAGGAGCGGATCGTCCGCCTGACCCAGCTCCGCGACGACCTGGCCGATTGCGTGGGCTGCGGCTGCCTGTCGCTGCGCTCCTGCCGGCTCGCCAATCCGAACGACGAGCTGAGCGCGCTCGGCCCCGGCCCGGTCCGCCTCGACCAGGTCGTGCAGGCCGCCCGGTCACGGCGTCGGCCCCACGCCACGCCCCCGCCGCCCGGCCAGCCTGCGGCCCCGGCCCGTCGGCCCGCCGGTGACGGGTGACCAGATCGTTCCGGTACGGGACGGGTTCCGGCCTGGCGACCGCGGTCGCGGGGGCAAAGGATCGTGGTCATGACGACCGCTCTGCTCGTGATTGACGTACAAGAATCGTTCCGGCAGCGCCCGCTGTGGCGGGTCATCTCCAACCCCGACATCGTGGACGACGTCAACCGCCTCGTGGCGGAGGCCCGGCGTCGCGACGAGCTCGTCGTCTGGGTGCTGCACACCGAGCCCGGCACGGGGACGGTCTTCGACCCGGCCAGGGGCTATGTCCGACTCATGGACGGGCTCGTCCCTCGCGAAGGCGAGCCGATCCTTACCAAGACGTCCCACAACGCGTTTACGACCACGAATCTGCAGCAGATCCTGGTGTCCCGGGGGATCGACCACGTTGTGGTCTGCGGCATCCGGACCGAGCAGTGCTGCGAAACGACCGCGCGGGTCGCCAGCGATCTCGGGTATAGGGTGACGTTCGTGACGGAGGCGACCGCGACCAACCCGATACCGCATTGGGACGCGCCGGCGGACATCTCGGTCGAGGAGATGATGGCGGATCCCCGTACGCTTCCCGTCGAGGCGATCATCGCCCGCACCGAGTACGCCCTGGCCGGCCGGTTCGCGACGATCGCCACCATCGATGAGGTCGTGGGGCGGGCGGAGGTGCTGACCGGATCGTGACCCAGGTCGTCCTCCTCCTCGTGCCGCGCGTGCACGTGCTGGATCTCGCCGGCCCGGCCCAGGTCTTCTCCACCGCGGCCGACCATGGCTACGAATACCGGCTGGCCTACGTGGCCGAGCAGGAGGAGGTGCCGACCGCGCAGGGTCTGACCGTACGGGCGTCCGTGCGGTGGCCGTCGCTCACCCCGGCCGATCTCGTGGTCGTGCCGGGGTGGCGGTCGCCGGTGCGGCCGCGGACCGGTGGCCTCACGTCCGCGACGCTGCAGCGTCTTGTCGAGCATTACGAGGCCGGCGGGACGGTAGCCAGCGTCTGCGCGGGGGCGTACGCGCTCGGCCAGGCCGGCCTGCTCGACGGTCGCCGCTGCACCACCCACCATGACCTGCAGGACGACCTGGCCGCCCGGTACCCGCGGGCCCAGGTCGTCCGGGACGTTCTGTACGTTGTGGACGGTCGCCTGGTCACGTCGGCCGGCATAGCCAGCGGCATCGACATGGCTCTGCATTTCATCGCCTCCCGCCACGGCCCGGCCGCCGCGGCCCGCATCGCCCGGGAGATGGTGGTCTTCAGCCGGCGCAACGGCCACGAGCAGCAGGAGAGCGCCTTGCTGCGCCACCGTGGTCATCTCTCCGATGTGGTGCACCGGGCTCAGGACATCATCGATGCCAACTTCACCTCGCCGCTGCCGCTGGCCGAGCTCGCGGCCCGGTGCGGCGTGAGCGAGCGGACGCTGACCCGTCAGTTCGTGAAGGCCACCGGGCTCACCCCGTTGCGGTACCAGCAGGTCCTGCGGGTCGAGCGGGCCGAGCACCTCATCGGTCAGGGGGCCACGGTTGAGGCGGCCGCCCGGGCCGTCGGGTTCGCCGACGCCCGCATGCTGCGGCGGCTGCGGTCCCGATCCTGACGAGGCCCGCCCGGCGCTGGGCGGGCGACGTCACCGGGCGCCCGGCTGACCATGGTGGGCGTCCTCGTCATGCCAGCGGCCGGTACGGACGTCGGTCTCGGGCTCGATCGGGTCGACCGACCGCAGCCGGGCTCGGAAGTACGGGCACTCCATCGGGTCGTCGTGGTCGCAGTCGAGCGCTTCCTGCAGGGCGTCGCGGACCGCGGCGAGCAGGGCCATCTGGTGCTCGATCCGCGCCCCCCTGGTCTTCGCCCCGTCCCCGCGCCGGCCCCGGCGCTCGGAGACCGCGACGAGCACCGGAGCCGACGCCCAGCCGTCCGCCGTGGGTGACGGTCAACTGAGGGTGACGGTCATCTGTGGATGACGGTCCAGTTGTGGCTAACGGTCAGGTTCGGGTGATGGTGACGTCGTCGACCGCCGCCTCGACCAGGCTGGCGCTCGCCAGGTCGGCCGCTTCGATGAGGATCCGGATGCTCTGGCCGGCGTACGGCGTCAGGTTGGCCGTCGCCAGGGTCCAGGCGGCGTTCACGTTGCTGGCCGCGCCGGTCTTGGTGAACACCGGCGTCGTTCCACCACTGTGGACGATACTGACCCGGAAGTAGTCGGCCGACGACGAGTTGCTGCCGTGGGCGAGGTAGTACCAGAACGACAGCGTGAGGGTTCCGCTCGACGGCAGGCTGATCACCGGCGACCGGATGCTGGTGACCCCGCCGTCGATGTCGTAGGTTCCGGCGTCACTGCCGGCGAGCCGGCCGGTCACCAGGTCGTTGGAGCCGGAGACTGTGGTGCCGAGCTGCTTGACCCCGGACGAGCTGGTCTGCGCCGGGTCGCCCCGCTCCCACTGACCGGTGGTCGCGGTGTCGGTGCCGTACGGGTTGGTGGTCCAGCCGGTCGCGGTCTCGAAGTTGTCGAAGTAGACCGTGGTGCCACTGCTGCCGCCGCAATACTGGTTCTGCTTGCCGATGATGCGGTACACGCAGTCGGCGTACTCGCTGAACAGCAGCACCGCCTCCCGGTTGCGGGTCGTCTGCGGCACGATCTGCTCGTCGGGCGGGTAGAACCCGCCGCCGGCGCCACTGGGTCCCGGGTACATCTCGATGGTGTACGAGAAGATGCCGTGGGTGGCCCACATCCAGTCGATGATCTCGCCATCGGCGATGTAGAGGTCACTGGCCTGCTGCGGCGTGTAGCCGTTGGTCGCCGCCATCGCCTGGCCCAGCGCGGCGAAGGCGGCCCGGGCGTCGGCGTTGAGGGTCGGCGTGGTATCGGCGGTCGTGTAGCCGTACGGCCAGAGGACGAGCTCCGAGTACGTGTGCCAGTCGATGTGCGCCTTGATCTGCTGCACACCTCCGATGACGCGGCTGTTGACGAAGTCACGCAGGTTCCGCGTCTCCGGTGCCGAGAACGGGGACGGCCCCCGGTAGGTCGCGCTGGAGGGCGAGCCCGACGAGCCGCCGCAGCAACCCCATTGGAAGCTCCAGTTGCGGTTGAGGTCCGTGCCGATGGCCGACGACCCGGGGTTGGGCTGGCGGTTCTTGCGCCAGGACCGGTAGCTGCCGGTGGCGATGTCGTACTCGCCGCCGTCCGGGTTCATGTCCGGCACGATCCAGAACTCCCGCGTGTTCACGAGGTTGGTGATGCGGGGATCGGTCCCATAATTGTCGATGAGTAGATGCATGATGTAGAGCGCCATCTCGACGGTGAGATGCTCGCGCGCGTGCTGGTGGGCGTTGAAGAGAATCTCCGGCTCGTCCTCGTCGACGGTCACGTTGTCGGAGATCTTGACCAGCGGCATGTCCCGGCCCTCGTAGGAGGTGCCGATGGACAGCTTCTGGGCGATCGACGGCTTGCTGGCCACCAGCGCGTTGATCTCGGCGATCATCTCGGCGTAGTCGTGGTAGCCGGCGTCGGACGGCGGGAAGGCCATGGTCGTCACGTCGCCCGCGGTCTGCGGCTGCGGGATCTCGAAGACTTTGAAGCCGAGCTTGCGGATCGCCTGGACCTCGGCCGGGGTCGCGGTGATGAGCACACGGCCGTGCTCGATGCCGTTGACGGCCGCGCCGGTCGCCGCGATGGCGTTGACGTCGTCAAAGGTCTTCGGCCCGACGACCTGGTATTCGGCCAACGTGTGTGTCTCGATCGGGGCCCGGTCGGGCGCGCCGGACGCGGCGGTTGGTGCCATCGCGGCGGCCACGATGGTGACCGCCGCGACGGTGATCATGCGTCGCACGCGGGTGTGCATGGGGTCCTCCCGGGGTTGAAGGAGGGAAGTGGTTCCCTTCACTGGAGCACCCTGACCAAGGTCATCTCAACATATCGATATTTGCGCTAGGTGAACAACGGCGCAAATGGGGCCGCCGGGTCAGGCCGGCGACGGCCCGGGGCTGGTCGAGCTTTCATAGGATCACGCCGTGATCGACGAGGCGCGGAGGTTGTCGTTCGAGGCGCGGGCCGATGAGTACCGCTGGGCTCGTCCGCCCTATCCCGAGGCTGTCTACGAAATCCTGGAGCGGCGCTGCGGTCTCGGGCCGGGTTCGCGGGTGCTCGAGATCGGGGCGGGCACCGGCCAGGCGACCCGGGATCTGTTGGCCCGGGGCGCCACGGTGGTCGCGGTCGAGCCGGGCGTACGGCTCGCGGCCCACCTCGCCGCCGACCTGGGGGGCGACGCGCTCGAGGTCGTCAACGACATGATCGAGACCGCGCCGTTGCCGGATGACGCGTTCGACCTCGTCGCCTCGGCCACGGCGTTCCACTGGGTCCGGACCGAGGTCACGCTGCCCCGGCTGGCGCGGGCCCTGCGCCCGGGCGGGTGGTTGGCCGTGTGGTGGACGGTCTTCGGCGACCGGACGCGGCCGACTCCCTTCCGGGCCGCCCTGGACCGGCTGTATGAACGGAACTTCCCGCACGCGCCCCGGGACCCGGTGCTCGGGCCGCTGAATATCGAGTCCTGGCGCGACGAGTTGAGCCAGGGGGGCTGGTTCACGCGCCCCGACGTGGAGCAGATTCGGTGGGAAAATCGGCTGACGCCGGAGGGAGCGCGACGCCTGTTCGGATCGTTTCCCAACGTCAATGAGCTCGACCCGGACCGCCGAGCCGAGCATCTCGACGCTATCGCCGATCTGGTGCGCGAGGCGGGGGGCGAGGTGCTGGACCCGTGCGTGACCGTCCTCTACCTCTCTCGCGTCACGCGGTCGTGATCATGTAAATGTACGCAGACCGAGCCGGCGACTGTCCCTAGCATTCGGCGCCATCCGTTCTGCCCGCAGTCGCCCCGTGCGTGGGGGTACCGGGCCCTGCTTCTGGGGTGAGAGGATGCTGGACGTGTCCGAGGCGCCCACGGTCGCCGCCCAGTTGAGCATGTTGCGGCGGGACAGGTTCGTGGGGCGCCTGGCTGAGCTGGCCGCCTTCAGCGAACTTCTCTCATCCAATTCGGCTGGGTTCCGTATGGTCTGGGTGTATGGCCCGGGTGGCGTCGGCAAGACGTACCTGTGCACGCGGTTCGCCGAGATCGCGCTGGCGGCTGGGCGAACGGTGGCCACAGTGGACGCCCGCGACCTCGACCTGACCCGGGATGCCTGGGCGGAGGCGCTCGGGGAGCCGGTACCGGGCCAGGTGACAATCATCGATACATTCGAGCGCTGTGCACCGCTGGAGGCCTGGCTGCGGGAGGCGGTGCTGCCCCGGTGGCCGGCCGACACCGTGCTGGTCGTCGCCGGACGGTATGCGCCCTCGGCGGGGTGGCTGGGTGACCCGGCGTGGCAGAGCCTGCTGCGTCCCGTCCCGCTGCGCAACCTGAGCCCCGACGAGAGCCGCGCGCTGCTGCGGTCCCGCGGGGTCGTCGGAACGCAGCAGGACCTGGCCGTCAATCTCACCCACGGCCACCCGCTGGCCCTGGCACTGGTGGCCGACACGCTCGCGAGCGGCCGGCGCCTCGAACCCGTCGGGGTCGAGCAGGAGCCGGAGCTGATGCGGGTGCTGCTGGAGCGGTTCATCGACCAGGTGCCCAGTCCTCGTCATCGGGCCGCCCTGGAGGTTTGTGCCCACGTGCGGGTGACCACCGAGGAGGTGCTGGCCGAGGTGCTCGGCGACCGCGAGTTCGCCGAGATGCTCGGCCCCCGCGACTCCGCCGAGCTCGGCGAGAGTGACACGGCCGAGCTGTTCGCCTGGCTGCGCGGCCTGTCGTTCGTCCAGCAGGGACCACACGGCCTGTTCCCCCACGACCTGGCCCGCGACGTCATCGACGCCGATCTGCGGTGGCGCAACCCGGCGCGGTACCGGCAGTTGCACGCGGTCGCCCGGGCCGCCGCGGTCCGGCGGATCCAGTCCACCGACGGGGTTCGGCACGAACGGGCGCTGTTCGATTTCCTGTTCATGCACCGCACCAGCGGGTTGATGTCCCGGTACATGGACTGGGAGACGTTCGGCACCATCCGTCCGGCCGCGGCGACCGCCGAGACTCTGCCCGAGATTCTGGCGATCGTGCATCGGCACGAGGGGGAGGCGTCGTCGGCGATCGCTCGCCGGTGGTACGAGCGTCAACCGCACGGTTTCTGGGTGTTCCGCGACTCGGCGGACGAGATCGTCGGATTCCAGGCCACGCTGGCCCTGCACGAGGCCTCCGCCGAGGACATCGCGGCCGATCCCGCCACCGCCGCCGGGCTCGCCTACGCGCGCGCGTACGCCCCGCTTCGGCCCGGCGACGCGATCCTGTACCACCGGTTCCACGCCAGTCGGGACACGTACCAGTCGGTCTCGGCGGCGACCAATCTGTTCTCGGTGATGGCCACCCGGTACTGGCTCACCACGCCCCGCCTGGCGTGGGCCTTCCTGGCCGTGGCGGACGCCGACTACTGGGAGCCGCTCATGTCCTACCTCGGCTTCCGGCGCTGCCCCGAGGCGGAGTTCGAGGTCGATCGCCGGTACGGCGTGTTCAGCCACGACTGGCGGGCCGAGCCGCTGGCGGTCTGGTTCGAGGTCATGGAGGAGCGGGAGCTGACGACGAGCGCCGAGGCGGTCGCCCCGCCCGCGGCGCCCGGCCCCGCTCTGGTCGTGCTCTCCGAGCCGGAGTTCACCGCCGCCGTCCGCCAGGCGCTGCGCCTGTACACACGGCCGGATGCGCTGGCCGCCAGCCCGTTGCTGCGATCGCGGGTCACGACGGAGTCGGCCGGCCCGAAACCGAGTCCGGAGGATCTGCGGCGGGTGATCCGCGAGGCGGCCGAGGCGCTGATGACCAACCCCCGCGACGAAAAGCTCTACCGGGCGGTGCACCGCACCTATCTGCAACCGGCCGCCACCCAGGAGTTGGCCGCGCAGCAGCTCGGGCTTCCGTTCAGCACCTATCGGCGTCACCTGACCGCCGGCGTTGACCGGATCTGCGCGTGGCTCTGGCGCCGCGAGCTCGCGGGCGACCCCGGTGCGCCGCCCACGCCCAGTGACGCGCCGGCGCAGTGACCCCACGGCCCAGCAAGGCGCGGCCCAGTGGGGCGAGGGTACAAGTGAGCAGCTTTTGGTCTGTCAACTGAACAACGCCGTTACGTACGGTGGCCGGACACGCAGCCAGTTCGGAGACGCGTGTGACGACGAAGGAGGGTCCGCCGTGAGTGACGGTATGCGGGTCATGGTCACCGGAGGCACCGGGTTCGTGGGCTCGCACACGGTCGCCGCGTTGAGCCGGGCGGGGTGCACCGTCCGGCTTCTGGTGCGTCGGCCCGAGCGCGTCGCCCGTGCGCTCCGGCCGCACGGGTTGAGCGACGCGGTGGAGTACGCGGTGGGAGACGCGACCGACCCGGCCAGCGTGGCCCGGGCCCTGACCGGGTGCGATGCCGTCGTCCACGCGGCGGCGGTCTACAGCTTGGACAGCCGGGACTGGGCGCGGACCCGGCGCACGAACGTCGCGGCGACCCGCGCCGTGCTCGGTGCCGCGGCTGACCAGGGGTGCGATCCGATCATCCACATCTCGAGCATCGTCGCTACCCTGCGCTCCCGTGGTACGGTCACCCCGGACTCTCCACTCTCGACGGTCAGGGGTACCTACATCCAGTCCAAAGTAGAAAGCGAACGGTACGCGCGGCAGTTGCAGGACCAGGGCGCACCAGTGGTGATCGTGGCGCCGGGCGCCGTCTACGGCCCGGACGACCCGGGCCTGAGCGAGGCGATGCGCCAACTGCGCGACATCCTGCGTGGCTACTACCCTCTGTGGACAACCGGGGGGTTCCACGGCACGGATGTGCGGGACGTAGCCGCGGTCACGGTCGCCGCGATGACGCCCGGCCGGGGACCGCGCCGGTACCTGGTGCCGGGGCACTACCTGGACGGGCCCACGCTCTTCGGCGCCCTGCGGTCGGTCACCGGTCGGCGGATGCCGTACCTGCGGGTGCCGACGCCGCTGCTGCTGCCGATGGCCTGGCTGGTCTCCGCGGTGCAGCGTGTGGTCCCGGTCCACCTCCCGGCCGAGTACGAGGGCGTTCAGATCGCGTCCCGGCGGGCGCGGTGCGACACCTCCCGGGCGGAACAGGACCTCGGGGTGACCGCCCGGCCGCTCGCGACAACCATGACCGACGCCGTGCAGTGGCTGCACCGAACCGGCCACGTCACTGCCCGGCAGGCGGGCCGGGCCGGACAGCGGTGAGGCACTAAACCTCGGTGATTCGGTCCATCATGGACCTTGCTGACGCGGTCCAGGCCGGAGCGGCGTGGCTCAGATGGCGGCGATGGTGGCCGGGGCGCGCTCCGCCCGGCTGAGGGCGGTCGCGCCCGCCTCGGCGTCCCGCTCGTCCCGGTCGCGGGTGCCGACGCAGATGTTCTCCAGCACCCCACCGTTGCGCTCGGTGGCCCTGACGGATGCCCGGACAGTGACTTCGGGGTGGGCGGGGCGCTGACGGGCGCCCAAGGGTGACTTTCTGAGCGGGCGTGGGGCCCGGAAGATGACCTTCCGGGCCCCCGTTCGCGGCTATGCTGCGGGCGAGGCGGCCGGGCAGAGCGGGGGCCGGGCAGAGCGGGGGGCGCGGTGCGGACCAGTCGGCTCGAGGCGTTCAGCGACGGGGTGCTCGCCATCATCCTCACCGTCATGGTGCTCGGGCTGGACATACCCGAGGAGCACGACCTGCGCTCGTTCCTCCATGCCACGGGCCACGACCTGGTCACGTACCTGCTGAGCTTTCTCTATATCAGCATCTATTGGATCGGTCACCACCACATGTTCCGCCTGGTCCGCCGGATCGGCCGGGGCGTGTTGTGGGCCAACCTCGCGCTGCTGTTCACCCTGTCCCTGCTGCCGTTCACCACCGAGTGGATGGCGGATTCGGGGCTGGCCCGGACTCCGTTGTTCCTTTACGGCCTGAACCTGACGCTCAGCGCGGCCGCGTACTTCGTGCTGCAGAGGCTGGTGATCCGCCAGGACGGCGCGGAGTCTGCCCTCAAGCGAGCTGTCGGGCGCGACGTGAAGGGCAAGCTGTCGCCCGTGCTGTACCTCGCCGGCATGTTGAGCAGCGCGTTCGTGGACCCGCACGGGCGCCTCGGGGCGTGGTTGGCCCTGGCCTGCTACGGGGCCGTGGCGATCATGTGGATCGTGCCCGACCGGCGCATCGACCGGTTCATCCGTGAGACCGAACAGCAGGAGGAGGCCCGGTCCTCCGACCGCTGACACCGGACCGGCGTCCGCGACTGAGCCTTCACGGAAGGCCGATCCCTCCCCGACGGCCGACCACGCCCGCCGCGGCCGGTCGGCCGTAGCCTGGCCAGTCCGGTCGCCCGTCCGGGCAGGCGTCAGGCGGTCGGGCGCCGGGGCTTGAGCTTGGCGGCGATCATGCCGTTCTTGATGGTGGGCGATACCCCGCTGACCGTTCGCTGCTGCAGGCGTCGGCGGATGCGCGCCCGCGGCAGGCCGGTCGCCTCGGCCAGTTCGATGTAGGTAAGGGGGCGGCCGGCCGCGGCGAGCGCCGCCCGGATCTGAGCGGCGAAGCCGGCCGGGGCCGCGCCCGGTGCGTCGGCCCGGGTCCCGTTCTCGGCGTCGGCATCGGTGTCGGCGTCCGTGTCGGTGTCGCCGTCGGCCTCGGCGTCGGTGTCCGTGTCCGTCTCGGGGTCCTCCGGCTCGGCATCGTCCGAGTCGGTGTCATCGAGCAGGTCGCCGGCGGCGCTCGCGTCGGATCCCGTGGCGCGAGCTCCGCCCTCCGGCCCGCCCGGGGCCGGTTCGCCGAGCAGCCCGACCGGCGACCCGGAGCCCGCGCCGTCACCGCTCGTCGTCGTCCGGCCCGCCTCGGGCGGCGACATCAGCGCGGCCACGATGAGGTCGGCCAGGAAGGCGCCGCGGCGCCGGATGTCGGCCGCGCAGGCGAACGTCTCCGGGAGCGCCTGGTTGATACGCAGTCGGCTGTTCTTCGTCAGCGCCGGGTACTTCTCGGCCCAGGCCCGGTTGCCCATGAACCCGTTGAGGTCGGGCGTGATCACGGTGAGGTTGCCCAGCGTCGGGATCAATCGGTTCCGCGCGATCCGTTCGCGCACCGCCTGCTCCTCGGTGTCGGCCTCCACCGGCCACTCCGCCTCGCGCCACCCCTGCGGCATGAGGTGCTCCACCGACAGGTCGGGCAGGGCGAACGTGATCGGTTCCGCGTGGCGACCCGAGTACTGCTGCTCGGCGAGCAGGAGAAGCTCCTTGGCCAGCCGCCGGCGCCCGTACGCGTTCCAGGTCTCGATCGCGGTCTTCACGGCCGCATCCGTCGGCCAGCCCCGGCGTGGCTCGGACAGGTACTCGTACACCACCGGCCCCGGGTCGGCGTCCGGGGTCAGGGCGCGCAGCAGCGGGACCACCATGTCGGGGTAGTTCTTGCTGGGGCGGGAGCAGATGACGCGTCGCAGCACATAGGACTCCAACGCGTCCAGGGCCGGCCGCCGCTGCTCGGCGGAGTAGGTCGAGAACAGGTGCATGACTACGGGCATGAATGCGTAGATGCCGGACGCCCGCATGCGGTCGGCGAACCGACGCTCGTGGGGGAGCAGCCCGGTCCCGGTGCGGATGCGGCGGAACAGGGCAGCCGATTCGACGATCCGGGCCAGCAGGCCGCGCAGGTCGTCCTCGTGGGCGGCCACGTAGTCGCGGAACGGCGGAAACAGTTGTCGCTCCGGCACCTCCGTCCGGGTCGCCAGAATGAGATAGGAGCGAAGGAAGACGTCGATATCGGCCTCGGTGCTGCCGGGCGCGCGGGCGTACCAGGCGCCGTCGTCGAGGCTTTCCCAGTACTGGTCGTACGCCTCGGCTACCGGGATGCCCTGGCGACGGCACCGGTGCAGGATGTGGTTGCGGATCAGTTCCGAGGCCCGCAGCGGCTCGCCCCCGGAGTTGAGCCGTTCGTAGATGGCCTGTGGATCGTCGTAGTCGTGCAGGTCGGCGACCACGACGTACAGGTGCTTGGTGACGATGTCGAGGAGGCGGGTCAGGGCGTCGGCGGGGTCGGGCTGGGTGGCCAGCCAGTCGCGGATGCACCGGGAGAAGCGGCGGTACGCCTGTACGTGGGTCGGCTCGTCGCTGCTCCGGGTGGCCGCCACGGCGCCCCCGATGACCATGGCGAAGCCCTCGGCATCGGCGAGCGCCGTGACGAGCTTGGGTTGGTTCACGTCCCGGTCGATGTACATGAGGTCCTGGGTCCGCTCGACCAGCGACGCCTGGCCCGCCTGCTCGGCGGCCGACCGGATGGCCGCGATGAGGATCTGGATCGTGGTGAGCCGCTGCTGGCCGTCCACGACGAAGGTCGACTTCGGTTGACCGATCTCGACCGTGTCGTCGTCCTGCAGGACGATCGCCCCGAGGAAGTGGTTGCCCCGGTCCGGGCGAGCGGCACAGGCCAGGATGTCCTGCCAGAGCAGATCCCACTTCGCCCCGGTCCAGACATAGTTGCGCTGAAAGGGCGGAACGACGTACCGCGCCCGATCTGTGAAAATTCTATCTATTTCACACGTGTACGCCTTCTTCACCGATGGTCCCGCTTTCCAGCCACGACGGTTGTTCCCAGCCTGCCGCGTAACAGGCCCGCGATCATACGAGCCGATGGCCAGGGTCGGGGGTGTCTGCGTGAGAGGGGTCTGAGGCACTTGTTCTAGTAGTCGTAGAACAAGTATCGTTGTTGCATGCTGCTCCGTCTCGACCCGTCGGCCGAGGAGCCGCTGTTCGCCCAACTGGTCGCGCAGCTGCGGCTGGCGATCGTTCAGGGCGAGCTGGGTGGCGGGGAGCGGCTGCCGGCGGCCCGGGAGCTGGCGGAGTCACTCGACGTCAACATCCACACGGTCCTGCGGGCCTACCAGCAGTTGCGCGACGACGGGCTCATCGAGCTGCGGCGCGGGCGGGGCGCCGTCGTCGCGACCACCCCGGGGCGGGATTACCGTCCGCTGCTCAAGGCGATCGATGCCGTGGTCCGCGAGGCCCGGGCCCTGGGCCTGTCGTCCCAGGCGACCGCGGCCCTGTTGAAGGAGGCATTCCGGACATGAACGCGACCCTGAGCTTCGACCAGCGCCTGCGCCGGCGTCGCCATGTGGTCGGGGCGGCGACCACCGTCGGCGGGCTGCTCGTGCTCGTGATCGGCGCGGCCGTGGCCTGGTCCTGGCGGAGCGAGCTGCCGGACCCGGTCGCCACCCACTGGGGCGCCGGCGGTCAGCCCGACGGGTTCTCCTCGCTGAGCGCGGCCCTGGCCGTGCTGCTCGGCATAGGCGGGTTGACGGTGCTGTTCCTGGGCAGCATTACCTGGGCGCTCGGCAAGTCGGCGGCGACTCTCCGCGTCGGGGCTGCGGCCACGGTCTGGTTGAGCCTGTTCATGGCCATCCTCGTGGTCGGCTCGCTGTCCGTCCAACGTGGACTCTCCGATGCCCGCGAGGTCGGCTCGATCAACGGAGTGCTGCTCGTGGCCATCCTCGCGCCGATCGTGCTGGCGATCCTCGTGGCGGCCGCGGTCCCGGGCGACCCACGCCAGCCCACGACCGCGCCCGTCCCGGCCGATGCGCCCCGGGTGCGCCTGGTCGACGGTGAGCGCGCCGTGTGGATCAATCGGGCCAGCAGCCGCGTGGCGTACGTCGTGGCCGTGCCGATCATCCTGGTGACGGGTGCTCTGGCCGTCTGGGGTGGCGCCTGGCCCATGCTCATCGTCGATGCCCTCGTGGTCGGGGCGCTGGTGATCCTGACGACGTTCGTGGTCCGGGTCGATCACACCGGTCTGACCGTACGGTCGACGGTGGGTTGGCCGCGCTACCACGTCCCGCTCGACGAGGTCCTCCGCGCCAGCGTCACCCAGGTCTCGCCGGTCAAGGAGTTCGGTGGCTGGGGCTGGCGGGTCGGCCGGGACGGGCGTGTCGGGATCGTGCTCCGCAAGGGCGAGGCGCTGCTGGTCGAGCGCACGGGCGGACGCGCCGTCGTGGTCACCGTGGACGAGGCGGCCAAGGCCGCCGGACTCCTCAACGCGCTGGCCGACCGGGCCCGGTCGGGTGGGTGAGCGGGCCCGGTCGGACGGCTGTCGCGCCGTACGGTCTTTGTCCTCGGATGGTCCTTGGGCCGTACGGCTTTCGGGTCCCAGGTTCAGTCTTCGGGCCGTACGGCCTCCGCTTCGTACGGTCTCCCCCTCGTAGGAGGTCTCGTCTACTCGCTCGCTCCGTCGAGCACGGCCCGGCCGCGGGCGGCGAGCTCCCGGGCCTCGTACCACAGCCGGTCGTAGCGCTCGGGCCGGCGGACGGCCAGGGCACCGAAGGCGTGGCCGGCGTCGGTGGCGCACTCCACCGCCTCCGCGTACGACTCCTGGCGCATGAGCGACTCGGCCGCGTGCTGGGCGATCCGGCCGAAGAGATCAAGGTCGTCCTCGCCGAGCGGACGCAGGCGTCGGTAGATCGACACGGCCTCCAGGAGGAGCGCCGTGGGCACCGGGTCCGACCCGACGCGCTTCAGGGCGTACCGGGCGATCTGTCGGGCCAGGTCGAGATCACGCTCGGACCCCGGCTTCTCGGCGGCCCGGGCCCGGGCCACCGCCACCCGCTCCGCCTCGGGGACCGTGGCGTCCTGCGCGATCAGCTCGAGCAGGCTCAGCCGGCTCTCGGCATCGCGCACCCGGTCGGCCACGTGCACCGGGTCGATGCCGAGCATCGACCGGAAAAGATCGCGACTGGCCCGGGCCGCCTCGACCGCCTCGATGACCATGTTGACGTTGTTCAGTATTTCAGCGTAGAAGTACTGAAGCTCGGCCAGCGCCTTCACGTGCGCCAGCTCGTCCGGTTCCGCCTCCCGCCGTTTCTCGGCCGTTGCGATCGCCAGTTCACAGTGGACCTTCGCCTCGTCCCACTCCCCGCGACGGGCGTGCCGGTCGGCTTCGCGCGCAGCCTCGTCGTGCACGCCCGAAGAATTCCCTCGATCCGTCTCATCAAACGCACACTTGTGTGACGACCTTGTAACAGTGTGTCAGGTCTCGATCTCCGAGAGTGATCGTCGCCCGGTCGGGTGCTCTCAGTATCGGTGGACGAACCGGACGAACGGGTCGTGGCTCGGTGGGGAGCCGGCGCTCGGTGGCCGGGCCAGCGTCGAGGTCAGGGCCCAGTGTCACGGCCGGGGCCCAGTGTCACGGTTGGGGCCTAGTGTCACGGTCGGGGCCCAGTGTCACGGTCAGGGCTCGGCGTCGGGTTGGCGGAGCCGGGCGGCTAGGGCGGCGTCCTTGGCCGCCACCACGTCCCGGAGCTGCTGCTGGAAGGCGAGCAGACGCTGGGCCAGGTCCGGGTCGCCGGTGGCCAGGATCCGTACGGCCAGCAGCCCGGCGTTGCGGGCCCCCGCCACCGAGACGGTGGCGACCGGGATGCCGGCCGGCATCTGCACGATCGACAGCAGCGAGTCCAGTCCGTCGAGGTGCTTCAGCGGCACCGGGACGCCGATGACCGGCAGGGTGGTGACGCTCGCGACCATGCCGGGCAGGTGAGCGGCGCCGCCCGCCCCGGCGATGATGACCCGCAGGCCGCGATCCCGGGCCTGCCGACCGTACGTCAGCATCTCCTCCGGGGTGCGGTGGGCCGAGACGACGCGTACCTCGTGCGGGACGCCGAACTCGTCCAACGCCTCCGATGCGGCCCGCATCGTCGGCCAGTCGGAGTCGCTGCCCATGATGACGCCGACCACGGGCTCACTCATGCCCACCACCGAATGCACCTTTCGCCTAGATCCCCGGAGCCTTCAAGATCTTGGAGCCCGGTACCCCCCATAGGGGGTACTAAATTCCAAGATCACGCTTCTTGTGGGTTGTCGTCGTCGTCACCAGTGCCGTCGGCGAGCCAGCGGGCGGCCCGGCGCGCTCGCGCCCGGACCTCGTCCATGTCGTCGCCGAGCACGGTCACGTGGCCGAGCTTTCGCCCGGGCCGGAACTGCTTGCCGTAGAGGTGGACCCGCGCGCCCGGGTCGGCGGCGAAGAGGTGGTGCAGGCGTTCGTCGAGGCCCATGCCGTCGGCGCGGCCACCGAGGACGTTCGCCATGGCGACCGCGGGCGCGGTCAGGCTGGTGTCGCCGAGCGGGTAGTCGAGCACTGCCCGCAGGTGCTGCTCGAACTGGGAGGTCCGGGCGCCCTCGATCGTCCAGTGCCCCGAGTTGTGGGGCCGCATGGCGAGCTCGTTCACCAAGACCGACCCATCGGTGCGTTCAAAGAGTTCCACCGCTAGTAGTCCGACGACGTCCAGCTCGGTGGCGATCCGGATGGCCAGTTCCTGGGCCGCCACGGCCGCGTCCTCGTCCAGCCCCGGGGCCGGGGCGAGCACCTCGACGCAGATCCCGTTCCGCTGCACGGTCTGGACCACGGGGTAGGCCGCGGCCTGCCCCCAGGGTGAGCGGGCCACGATCGCGGCCAGCTCCCGCCGCAGCGGCACCCGTTCCTCAATGATCAGCTCGACGCCGCGCTCGAGCAGCGGGGCGGCGTCCGCCGCGGAGTCGACCAGCCACACGCCCCGGCCGTCGTAGCCGCCGGTGATCGCCTTGGCCACCGCCGGTCCGTGCGCGGTGAGGAACTCGTCGACCTCCGCGAGGGTGGTGACGCGTCGCCAGGCCGGCACGGGCAGGCCCAGCGCGCCCAACCGGGACCGCATCACCTGCTTGTCCTGGGCGTGACGCAGCGCGTCGGCCCCGGGGTACACGGTCACCCCCTGGTCGACCAGCGCCCGGATGTGCTCACCGGGCACGTGCTCGTGGTCGAACGTGACGACGTCGCAGCCCTTGGCGAAGCGCAGGAGGGCGTCCAGGTCGGTGTGGTCGCCGATCATGGTGTCGGCGGCGACCAGCGCGGCGCCGTCGTCGGGCGAAGCGGCGAGCACGCGCAGCGACTGCCCGAGGGCGATGGCCGCCTGGTGCGTCATGCGGGCGAGCTGACCGCCGCCGATCATGCCGACGACCGGCAATCCGGTACGGGTGTCCATCGCGGACCAGCCTAGCCATCGCGGCCACGGAAACTGTGTGTGCCCGGACACCTGGCGGTCGGTAAGGTCGCCAGCGTGCCTGCCCGCCGGTTTCTGTCAGCCGCCCGCGGCGCAACGGTCCTCGGGGTGGCGCTCCTGCTCGCGACGACGGTCGGCTGCGCCGCCGACCGTGATCCCGTCGCGGCCCCACCGACGTCGACCCCGACCGGGACGCCGTCGTCGGCACCGGCGCCCGTACCCGACGTGAGCGAGGCGTTCGCGCAGTTGGAGGCCACCTTCGCCGCGCGCCTGGGGGTGTACGCATTGGACACGGGCACCGGGCGCGCCGTCGAGTACCGGGCCGACGAACGCTTCGGGTACGCCTCCACGATCAAGGCGCTCGCCGCGGGGGCCTTGATCGCCGCGACCTCGACGGAAGAGCTCGACGAGGTCGTCCGCTACGGGCCCGCGGATCTGGTGCGACACTCGCCGATCACTGAGCAGTACGTGGCGACCGGTATGACGCTGCGAGCCGTGGCCGAGGCGGCCGTCCGCTACAGCGACAACACCGCCGGCAATCTGCTCTTCGCGCGGCTCGGCGGGCCGGAGGGGTTGGCCCGGGCCCTGCGCGCCGTCGGCGACGAGGTGACCCAGCCGGCCCGGTGGGAGCCCGAGCTCAACGCCTACACGCCGGGGGACCCGCGGGACACCAGCACGCCGCGGGCCCTGGCCACCACGCTCGCCGCCTACGCGCTCGGGGACGCCCTCTCCGCCGAGGACCGGGCCGTCCTGGTCGACTGGCTGGTCCGCAACACGACCGGGGACGCGCTCATCCGGGCCGGCGTGCCGGCCGGCTGGCGGGTGGGCGACAAGACCGGTACGGCCCAGTACGGCACGCGTAACGACATCGCGGTCGTGTGGCCGCCCAGCGGCGCCCCGATCGTGCTCGCCGTCCTGTCGTCGCGCGACGCGATCGACGCGTCGCCCGAGGACGCCCTCATCGCCCAGGCGACGACCGTGGTGATGACCGCGCTGCGTTGATGCCGGCCCGCCGTGCCCGCGGGGCCGTTCCGTCGGGGCCGACAGCGGTGTTGACCGTAGACCGCCCGGGGCCGTAGCGTTCGCTGAAGGAACCCCTGTTCGGCTGTCGAACGAGGGCCGCCCCCACCCACGGGCCCCATGGTCGCCGCTTCATGCGCAAGACGGCGGCCGGCGGAATCGAGACGGACGCGGGCATGCCCAGATCGTGCCGTTGGCGGCGGTCGCGGACCTCATCCACGACGAAGGAGGCCATCGGTGATCGGGGCCAGCTACATCCTAGACGCGGTCCGGACCCCCATCGGCCGCTATGGCGGCGCCCTGGCCGGCGTACGTCCGGACGACCTTGCCGCGACCGTCCTGAAATCACTGGTTGCCCGGCACGAGCGACTCGATCCCCAGCAGATCGATGACGTCCTGCTCGGCGACGCCAACGGCGCGGGCGAGGACAACCGCAACGTGGCGCGGATGGCGCTGCTGCTCGCCGGACTGCCGACCAGCGTGCCGGGCGCGACCGTGAACCGGCTCTGCGGCTCCGGCATGGAAGCGGCCATCGAGGCGAGCCGGGCCGTGGAGACCGGCGACGCCAGCCTGGTCATCGCGGGCGGGGTCGAGTCGATGAGCCGGGCCCCGTGGGTGCTGCTCAAGCCGGAGCGCGGCTATCCGCGTGAGCACGAGACGCTGCACTCGACCACGCTCGGCTGGCGGATGGTGAACCCGGCCATGCCGGCCCAGTGGACGGTGTCCCTGGGTGAGGGGGCCGAGATCCTGGCCCAGCAGTACGGCATCTCGCGGGAGGCCCAGGACGCCTTCGCCCTGGCCAGCCACCGCAACGCCGCCGACGCGTGGGCTCGCGGGGCGTTCGCCGACGAGATCGTCTCGATGGACGAACTGGCCACCGACGAGGGCGTCCGGCCCGATACCTCGGCCGAGGCCCTGGCCCGGCTGCGTCCCGTCTTCCGGCCCGATGGCACGGTGACCGCGGGCAACTCCTCGCCGCTCTCCGACGGGGCGGCCGCCCTGCTCATCGGCAGCGAGGCGGCGGCCGAGGCCATCGGGGCCCGCCCGCTGGCCCGGATCGTGGCGCGAGCGGTGAGCGCGGTCGATCCCCACCTGTACGGGATCGGGCCGGTCGCGGCGGCCCGGACGGCGCTGCGGCGCGCCGGCATCGGCTGGTCGGACCTGGTCTCGGTCGAGCTCAACGAGGCGTTCGCGGCGCAGTCGCTGGCCTGCCTCGCCGAATGGCCGGAGCTGGACCCGACGATCGTCAATCCCGACGGCGGGGCCATCGCCATCGGCCATCCGCTCGGCTGCTCGGGTGCCCGCCTGCTCGGGACGCTCGCCTGGCGCCTGCATCGCCGCGGCGGTGGCTACGGGCTGGCCACCCTCTGCATAGGCGTTGGTCAAGGGCTCGCGGTTGTCCTGGAAGGACTGTGACGCCGGGCCGGAGCTCGACGATCCCGCGTTCGCCGGTGGCGCAGCGTACGCTCGGCGAACAGGCCTGCTGACGGCCGCCGGCGGGGGTGACTGACCCGGCAGAGGGGAGCGGGCGTGACTGAGCACACGGAGTTCGTGCAGTCGCTGGACCGCGGACTCGCGGTGATCAGGGCATTTAACGCCGAGAATCCCGAGCTGACGCTCAGCGAGGTGGCCCGGGCGACCGGGCTGAACCGGGCCTCGGCGCGGCGTTTCCTGCACACGCTCGTGGAGCTCGGCTACGTGCGTACCGACGGGCGCCTCTTCGCGCTGCGCCCCAAGGTCCTCGAACTGGGCTACGCGTACCTGTCCAGCCTGTCGCTGCCCGAGGTCGCGATGCCGCACCTGGAGCAGCTGGTGGAGCGGGTGCACGAGTCCTCCTCGATCTCCGTGCTCGACGGCGACGAGGTCGTCTACGTGGCGCGGGTCCCCACCCGCCGCATCATGCGCGTCACGATCGCCGTCGGCACCCGGTTCCCGGCCTACGCCACCTCCATGGGCCGGGTCCTGCTCGCCGGTCAGACCGATGAATGGCTCGACGGCTACTTCGCCACCGCGTCCCTGTCGCGCATCACGCCGCAGACCATCGTCGACCCGAAGCGCCTGCGGGCCGAGCTGCGCCGCGTCCGCCGCGACGGCTACGCCCTGGTCGACCAGGAGCTGGAGGAGGGACTGCGGTCGATCGCGGCGCCGATCCGGGACGGCGCGGGTCGGGTGATGGCGGCCATCAACATCTCCACCCACGCGAGCCGGGGCACCCTCGAGAGCATGCGCCAGATGCTGCTGCCGCCGCTGCTGGAGACCGCGGCCGCCATCGAGGAGGACCTGCGCGCGACCCGGTGATGGGCGGCCGCGCGCCGGTGACGCGCGACCGCCCCCTCGCCGTTCAGCGGGCCCGCCGCAGGCTGCGCTCGGCGAAGGCACCAAAGACGATCAACGTTATGCCGACCAGGCCGACCAGGAGCGCGCCGGCGATCTGGCCATCGATGAGCAGCCAGATCATCTCGACGATGGCCACGCCGACCGCGATGGTCGCGCCCGTCACCACCGGGGCCCGCCAGCCCCGCCAGGACCCCACGATCACGATGGCGACCGCGCCGAGGAAGACGCTGATCCAGCGCCACGCCGGATTCTCGCCCACCAGGATCAGGACCACGCTCGGCAGGAATGCCCCGGCGAGCGCGGGACCGTAGACGGCCCAGGAGGACAGCTGGGGCCGCCGCCGCTGCTCGATCACGCCCACCAGCAGGGCGGCCGCCGCGAAGGGCAGCGTGTACGCCTCGAGGAATCCGATGTGGGATCCGTACAGCAGCATCCAGCAGGCGACCAGCTCCGTGGCGATGGCCGACCGCACCAGCCACATGCGTCGTCCGGGACGGCGGTCGCTCCGTAGCGCCGCCAGGCCGAGCATGAGGCCACCGATCGTGAGCGCCACCGCGAGGTGGCGGGCGGAGCCGTACGCGAAGGCCACGGCCGTGAATGCCCCGAGCGTGGCGATCAGCTCGGCGACGCTCGCGTCGCCGTACCGCTCCCACCGCGCCAGGACCCAGGCCAGCAGGACCAGTACGCCGCTGGCGGCCAGCATTCCGAAGACGGCCGAGCGGAGCGGCACGCCGGCCGCCACCGCGGCGGTGACCGGGAGCGCGTGCCCGCACACCCCGGCGACCACCCAGGCCACGGCCCGGACGAGAGGGTCGCGGCCGAGCAGCGCGGCGGCCAGTCCACCGGCGGCGAGCGCGCCCAGAGCCACGAGGGTGCTGGTCCGCGTGGCGAGGCTGCCGGCCAGCCCGGCCGCGCCCGTGAGCGCGCAGACGACGCCCGCGGTGGCCCGCAGCCAGGTGGCGGCGACGGGCAGGCTCGGCCGGGTCAGTGCGGCGCCCAGGCCGGCCGCCAACGCGACCGCGATCGCCACCCACGGCACGGCCCGCGGCGACGCCCCGAGCGCCCCGGGCACCACGACCGCGGCGGCGGCCAGGGGCGGTAGTACGGCGGCGAGCACGTACCGGCGTCCACCGAGGATCGAGGCGATCCCACCGCTGGTCGGGGCGAGCAGGAGCAGCGTGCCGAGCGCGGTGGCGGCTCCGCGCGCCTCGGGCAGGGCGGCGTAACCCATCCAGATGTGGTCGAGTGTCTGGAATGGACTCGTGAGGGCGGTGGCCCACGCCGGTGTGCTCACCGCCGCGGCGAACAGGCCCAGCGGTATGGCCGTGGTGGTGAGGGTCGCCACCATGGCCCGGGGCCGACCGCCGTCGTCGTCATCGGCGTCGAACATGGTCGATGCCGATCGCCGGTCCCCGAACAGCCGGGGTGCGGCCGCCCGCCACGACCCGGGCATGGGGCGGGAGTGTCCGGCACCGACCGTGGCCAGTAGCGCGCAGGCCGCCGCCCACATGGGCGCGTCGGTGGGCTGGGCGCCGGTGATGGCCGCCCCCGCCGCCAGGTCGCTGGCGGTGGCGGCGACGGCGATCGTCACCGCGGCCAGGCCGACCCCGATGCCCGGGTAGCCGTCCCAGCTCGCCTCGGCCAAGCGCAGTCCGACGATCGCGACCACCGCGAGCGCGCAGGCCGCCAGCGCGATGCCGAGCGTGGTGGCGCGACCGGCGCCGAAGGCGGCCGCCACGCACGCCGCGGCCGTGGGGCCGGCGGCGAGGGCGAGCGCGGCCGCGAGCCCGGGTACGGGCGTGGGAACCCAGGGGCGCGTGGCGGCGAGGGCCGCGACCACGGCGCCGGTGCCGAGGAGCGCGGTGAGCACGGCTCCACTGCCGGCCGGCGTGGCCGACCCGGCGGCCACCGCATAGAGCGCGAGCCCGCCGGCCAGAGCGAGCCGCCGCCCGGCCGCACTGGGCGGATCGCCGCGCCGGACCAGGGCGGCGGTGATGCCGACCACGGCGGTCAGCACCCCGGCGATCAGCGGTGCGCTCCACCAGGGGCCGGCCACGACCGCTGGCACGGCGAGGGCGGCCACGCTGACCAGAATTAGGAATGTGTCAATATTTGCTGGTCGGGGGAGGAGCACCAGCGCGGCGGCGCCCGCGATCAGCAGGCTCACCGGGACGGCGGCTCGGTACGGCGTGACCGACGCGACCCGCTGCGACCAGGCGGTCAGGTCCGCGTGCCACCACGGCGTGCTGGCGACCAGGGCGTTGGCCGCCTCCACGACGGCGATCCCCGCGGCGACCAGCACCACGCCGGTGCCGGCCGCAGCGGTGCCGAGCCGGGGCCCGGGGCGCCAGGCCCGGGGCAGGGCCACCACCCCGAGGCCGGCGGCCAGCACCGCCGCCGTGGTCAGCACGAGCCCACCACCGGGCAGGATGACCGCCCCGAGCCGCGCGGTCGCCAACACCAGCCCGGCCGTGGCGAGCGCGGCCGCGAGGGCACCGCTGTCGCGCCAGGGCGAGGTCGGTCGGCCACTGGGCAGGGCGTCGGCGGCCGGACGGCCGGTCACCGCCACCACGGCCGCGGCGGCGAGCAGCGCGGCCACCGCGATGTCCGCCGGGGTCGCCCCGTCGACGCGCAGGGTCAGCAGCAGGGCCCCGGTTGCGGCCCCGAGGGCCCCGGCCGCGCTGCCCGACCGCGAGCGGGGCGGCGTCACCGGCGGAGTCACCCCACTCGCCGGACGACCCGGGGGCTGACCCTCCACAAGGGACGCCAGGCGGGTACGGGCCCGGGCGAGCGCCGCCGCTCGGGCCAGCAGGGCCGCCTCGACCCCGGCCGCGGTCGCCAGCACGGTCACCGGGACCAGCACCGAGCCCGGGGCGCCCACGAGCCAGGTCGCGGTCCCCACGGCGACGGGCAGGGCGCCCGCCCCGGCCCCGAGTGCACCGTCGGCGACCCGCTCGGCGTACGGGCCCAGCCGTCCGCGCCCCAGGCCGACGCCCGCGGCCGTGCCGACGGCGACGATCGCGATGAGCGCACAGGTCAGCGCGGTGAGGCCCGGTCCGGCGAGGCTCACGGTCACGGCGAACAGGCACAGCACCCCGGCGGTGCCGGCCCGGATCGCCGCCGACCCGCCCCGCCGCGCCGGCACGGCACTGGCGACGGCCAGGCTCGCCACGGCCCAGGCCAGCACCGGAATCAGCAACCAGGCCAGGGACGCCGACCCGAACAGCCACGGCGGCAGGGCCAGGGCGAGCACGCCCAGCCCAGCCACGAGCGCGTCCAGCCGCCGCGGTCGCGGCACCGCGGCCACGGCGAGGAGCACGAGCAGGACAGCGGTGATCGGTATCTGCGCGTCGACGGCCGGCACCCGATCGGCGAACGCAGCCACGTCGGCCGCCCACACCCGCGGCGTCACGCTGGCCCGGACGATGGCGACCGTCGTCCGGGCCACCTCGATCGCCACGATGATCCCGGTGAACCCGGCCCCGGCCAGGCTGCCCCAGCGGGGACCTGTCCGGGCCCGGCGAGGCAACGCGCGGCAGGCGACGGCGATGACGACGGCGATCGCGGCGGTGAGCGCGAGCGCGTAGTCGGGAAAGGCCAGCGCGTTGACCCGGTTGGCCGCCATCACGGTCAGGAACGTGGCGGCCCCGCCGGCGACCTGGCCCAGGGGCGGCCGACGAGCCAGCAGCCCGCCGGCGACCCCGACCGCCGCCGCCAGGACCAGCACGAGGGCCGAGCGGAGGGCCTCGGCGCCGGTCCGGGCGGCCCACAGCCCGATGGCGCTGAGCGCGGCCGAGGTGGCGAGCGTGACGACGAAGAGGACCCAGGCGGTTTCGCGGAGCCGGCGCGGCCACGGCTGACCGCCTGGGCCGGGGGCGAGCCCCGGCAGCCGCAGGCGGGACGACCGCCGCAGCACCGCCCCCAGGACACGCCCCGGGTCACGGCCGAGCACCTCGACCGAGCCGAGGTTGAGCGCGGCCACGACGGCGAACACCGTGGCCATGGCCTCCCGGCCGGCCGCCAGGTGGGCGGCGAACAGGGGCAGTACGGGCTGGACGGCGAGCAGAGCGGCGTACTGCGGGGCCCGCAGGTGACTGGCCAGACGGTAGGCCGCGGCCACGGCGGCCACGACTCCACACAGGACGGACGAGTAGAGGGTGAGCGACACCGAGCCCAGGCCGAGCAGGTCCGTGCTGTAGGCCACGTACCCGTCGAGCAGCACCATGAGCAGGCCGAACCCGGCGAGCGTCTCGGCGGTCGCGGTGAGCGTGCGCCGGGCGAGCAGCAGCGGTGCGGCGAGGGCGATCAGGGTGGCCACCGCGAGGATCACGGCCCGGCCACCCGTGGGCGCGGCGGTGAAGAACAGCCCGGTCACTACCACGGCGGCGAGGGCCATGAGGACCCCGCCGAGGGTGAGCAGTGTGTTGCGGGCCGAACCGCGGGACGTCTCGACTCTCGGCTCGGGCCGCGTCCGCTGGCGGGGCACGCTACCGGTCGCCCGGTCGCCGGCCGGGCCCGCGGCCCGACCTGCCCCGGCGGCGGTCGTCCCGGCCGGCGTGGCCGGCTCGGGCGTCTCGGGTGCGTCGGGTGGGAGCCCGGCCGCCGCGGGAGCCTCGGCGCGGGTCGGTCCGCCCGGTCCGGGGGTGCCGGCCTCGGGCGGTGCCGTGGCCGGCCGGGCCGCCGAGCCCGCCGACACCGCCGCTTCGGTGCGGGTCGCCGACGTCTCGATCGCTTCGTCGGAGGTGCGGGGAGCCGGCGTGGCCAGTCCGGCCTCGCGGGCGAGCTTCCGGCGCAGGGCGGTGCGGAGCTGCTCGGCCTCCGCCTGCAGCCGGGCCCGCTCGGCCTCCAGGCGGGACTGGTCGACGACCAGCGCCCGGGTCTGTTCGTCCAGGCCGGCCAGGCGGCGCTCGAGATCGTTCAGCTTGTTGAGACGGCCGTTGACCTCGGCGAGCGCCTCGGCCTCCGGGTCATGCGCCCGGCCGCATCGTTGGCAACCGGTGGGCGCCCGGGCGACACCGCCGCACGCCGGACAGGGATAGACGTCCACGCGAACACTGTGCCACTTTGACCGGTTCCCGGCATTACCAGCACCGCGTGTCGGCGCCCGGGCCCCGCGGTGCCGCTGCCAGGAAGGCGTCCTTCCTGGGCGCTAGGCGTCAAGCGGGCGTCCTTGCTGACAACCCGGGCTAGAGCTGCTGCGGTGGCGGCGTGGGGCGGCCCATGCCCCGGTACTCCCAGCCCGCGGCGATCCACAGTGGCTGGTCAAGGCAATTGAGTCCGTCGATCACACGCCGTCCCCGGGCCAGGCTGCCGAGGTGGACCGGGTCGGCGTAGCGGAACTCCTCCCACGCGGTCAGCACGCAGACCAGGTCGGCGTCGGTGACGGCCGCGACCATGCTCTCGGCGTACTCGAGCTCCGGCTGCTCTCGCCGGGCGTTGGCCATGCCCTTCGGGTCGTACAGGGCGATGTGCGCCCCGGCCCGGTGCAGCTTGCGGGTGATCGCGAGCGCGGGCGAGTCGCGGACGTCGTCGGTGCCCGGCTTGAAGGTCGCCCCGAGTACCGCGATCCGGAACCCGGTCAAATCGGGTCCGGCGGGGCCGTACGGACGATCCAGGAGATCAGCCGCGAGCTGGACCACGCGGGTGCGGCGTCGCTGGTTGATCAGGTCGACCTCGTGCAGGAAGCGCAGCGCCTCGCCCGCGCCGAGCTCCTGGGCGCGGGCCTGGAAGGCCCGGATGTCCTTGGGCAGGCACGCGCCCCCGAAGCCGATCCCGGCCCGCAGGAACTTCTTGCCGATCCGGTCGTCGTAGCCGATGGCCCGGGCGAGCTGGGTCACGTCCGCGCCCGTCACCTCACAGATCTCGGCCATCGCGTTGATGAACGAGATCTTCGTGGCCAGGAACGAGTTGGCGGCGTGCTTGACCAGTTCGGCCGTGGCGAAGTCGGTGACCACCACGGGGACCTCGCGGTCCTCGGCCGCGGCGAGGTCGAACACTCCCTTGTGGGCGGCGAGCAGCATCTCGTGCGCCCAGGCGCTGCGGACCCCGAGCACGAGGCGGTTGGGGCGCAGGACGTCTTCGACGGCGTACCCCTCCTGAAGGAACTCGGGGCTCCAGGCCACCTCGACCTCGACCCCGGCTGGGGCGTACTTGTTCGCGAGCTGCTCGACCCAGGCGGCCGTCCCGACCGGCACTGTCGATTTGCCGACAATGAGCGTCCGGCGGGTCAGGTGCGGGACCAGGGACGTGACGGCTGCCTCTACATAGGACAGATCGGCGCCGAGGCCGTCGGCCCGCTGGGGGGTGCCCACGCAGATGAAGTGGACGTCGCCGAACGCGGCCGCCTCGGCGTAGTCGGTGGTGAAGCGCAGTCGACCGGCCGCGAGGTTGCGCTTGAGGATGTCGTCCAGGCCGGGCTCGTGGATCGGCACCTCGCCTCGGCTGAGCATCTCGATCTTGCGAGCGTCGACATCGACTCCAAGCACTTCGTAGCCCAACTCGGCGAAACAGATCGAGTACGTGGCGCCAAGGTATCCGGTACCGATGAAGGTCAGTCGCGGTCGCGCCATGTGCTGAGGGGTGCCCGACGAGGGCTGCAGGACGCTCACACTGTCTCCGCTCGCGTGGGTTCCGACGGCGCGAAGCCGAGGATAGTACGTGACCGTGATCGGGGTCTCGGCCGCTCCGAGCGTCTGGGGGCCGCTACCGACTGGTAACACGAACGATCGTTTGGGACAATCCTCGGCATGGCGGAAGACCACGGAGGCTCGCGGGTGAGCTCGTTCGAACACTTTCAGTTGCCGGCCGAACACCAGGCGCTTCGAGAGGCGGTGCGGGAGCTGTGCGCCGGCAAGATCGCCCCGAACGCCGCCGCGGTCGACGAGACCGGCGAGTTCCCCCAGGCCTCGTATGACGCGCTGCGGGCCTCGGACTTCCACGCCCCGCACATTCCGCAGGAGTACGGCGGGCCCGGCGCGGACGCCTTGGCGACCGTCATCGTGATTGAGGAGGTCGCCCGGGCCTGCGCCTCGACCTCGCTGATCCCGGCGGTCAACAAGCTCGGCACCCTGCCGCTCCTGCTCGCCGGGTCGGAGGAGCTGAAGCAGCGTTACCTGCCACCGGTCGCCCGGGGCGAGGCCATGTTCTCGTACTGCCTCTCCGAGCCCGAGGCGGGCAGCGACGCCGCCTCCCTGCGCACGCGGGCCGAGCGCGACGGCGACGGCTGGGTGCTCAACGGCGTCAAGCGCTGGATCACCAACGCGGGTGTCTCCGAGTACTACACGGTCTTCGCCAGCACCTCGCCCGACAAGCGGGCCAAGGGCATTTCGGCCTTCGTGATCGAGCGCTCCGACCCCGGGGTGAGCTTCGGCGCCCCCGAACGCAAGCTCGGCATCAAGGGCTCCCCGACTCGGGAGGTCTATCTGGACAACGTCCGCGTCGGCCCCGAGCGCATGATCGGCGAGGAGGGCACGGGCTTCGTCACCGCCATGCGGACCCTCGACCACACCCGGGTGACGATCGCCGCCCAGGCGGTCGGCATCGCCCAGGGGGCGCTCGACGTGGCGCTGCAGTACGTCAAGGAGCGGTCGCAGTTCGGCAAGGCCATCGCCGAGTTCCAGGGCATCCAGTTCATGCTGGCCGACATGGGCATGAAGCTGGAGGCGGCCCGGCAGCTCACCTACGTGGCCGCGGCGCGCTCGGAGCGGGGCGACGCCGACCTCACCTACTTCGGCGCTGCCGCCAAGTGCTTCGCCTCTGACGTGGCCATGGAGATCACCACCGATGCCGTGCAGCTGCTCGGCGGCTACGGCTACACCAAGGACTTCCCGGCCGAGCGGATGATGCGCGACGCCAAGATCACCCAGATCTACGAGGGTACGAACCAGGTCCAGCGCATCGTCATGGCCAAGCAGCTCCTCGCCGGCGTCCTCGGGTAGGTCGGGGCACCCCTGCCGCGTCGCCTGGCACTCACGCTCGCGTCGCTCGGTGTCCGGGGCGTGAGCCCGGCGTGCCCGGTGTCCGGGGCGTGAGCCCGGGGTGCCCGGTGTCCGGGGCGTCGCCCAGCACACCTATCTCATGATCGCGGTGAGGCGGTCGTGCGCAAGCCGGCGTACGTCTGCCTCACGGCGATCTTTGTTGATGATCAGAGTGAAGCGAGCGTACGCCGGTTGTCCGCGGCGCGCCTCACGGTGATCATGAACAGTGTGGAGATCCCGGACGCCGCTGCCCTGACCGAACGGGAGAAGGTGACGCTCACCGCTGGTGCCGACTACTCGCGGACCCGGGGCGTGCCGCGGTTGGGCGTACCGGAGATCCTGCTTGTCGACGGCCCTCACGGCCTGCGCCGCCAGCACCAGACGAAGCGCTACGAGACCGCCAGCCGGCCGGCCACGTGCTTTCCGACCGCCTCCGCGCTCGCCGCGACCTGGGACATCGGGCTCCTGGAGGAGGTGGGGGAGGCGCTCGGCCGGGAGTCCCGGGCCGCCGGGGTCAGCGTGCTGCTCGGCCCCGGGGCGAACATCAAGCGCACCCCGCTGTGCGGGCGCAACTTCGAGTACTTCTCCGAGGACCCGTACCTCTCCTCGCGCCTGGCCGCCGCCTGGATCCGCGGCCTGCAGCGTACTGGGGTGGGCGCGGCGCTGAAGCACTTTGCCGTCAACAACCTGGAGGCGCGACGGTACAGTGTGGACTGTCTGGTCGACGAGCGGGCCCTGCGCGAGATCTATCTGGCGAGCTTCGAGTACGCGGTCCGGTCGGCGCAGCCGGCGACCGTGATGGCGGCCTACAACCGGGTCAACGGCCGGTTCTGCACCGACAACCCGATGCTGCTCACGCAGGTGCTGCGGCAGGAGTGGGGTTTTCGCGGGGCGGTGGTGTCGGACTGGGGCGCCACCAATGGTCGCGCTGCCTGCATCGAAAGCGGATTGGATCTGTCGATGCCGGGTCCGGGGAGTGCCGAGGACGCCGAGGTCATGGTGGCCCGACGGAACGGGCGACTCTCGGCCGCCGCACTTGACCGGGCCGCGACGGCCGTCCGGCGGCTCGTCGAGCGGACCGCGCCCGCCCGCACCGCCGGGCATACCTACGACATCGAGGAGCATCACGCGTTGGCCCGGCGGGTCGCGGCGGCCGGGACCGTGCTGCTGCGCAACGAGGGCGGGGTGCTGCCGTTGGCCGACCAAGCCACGGTTGCTGTGCTCGGCGCGTTCGCCAAGGTTCCCCGCTACCAGGGAGCGGGCAGCTCCTGGCTGACTCCGCACCGGGTCGACAACGCCTACGACGCCCTGGTCGCCGCGCTGGGCCCGGACCGCGTGCGGTACGCCGACGGCTATCGCCGGCGCGGGCGGTCGTCCGATGTGGACGTACGCCTGGTGAAGCAGGCCTGCGCGGTCGCCGAGGGGGCCGACGTGGCGCTGGTCTTCGTGGGCCTGCCGGAGCAGGACGAGGTCGAAGGGCTGGACCGGGTAGGGCTGGACCTTCCCGCCGCCCACAACGCCCTCGTCGAGGCGGTGGCGGCCAGGCACCCCCGGGTGGTCGTGGTGGTCCAGGCCGGGGCGCCCGTGGCGATGCCGTGGCGGGACCGGGTGAGCGCCATCGTCCTGGCTTACCTGGGCGGTCAGGCCGGCGGCAGCGCCCTGGCTGACGTTTTGTGTGGACGATCAGAGCCGGGCGGTCGACTGGCCGAGACGTTCCCGTTGCGCCTGGCTGACAACCCGGTGCACGCCCTGCCGGTCGGGCCGCGGCAGATCGAGTACCGGGAGAGCGTCTACGTCGGGTACCGCTGGTACGACACGGCCGGGGTCGAGGTGGCGTACCCCTTCGGCCACGGCCTGAGCTACACCACGTTCGTCTGGTCCGATCCCGAGGTGCTGCGTCAGGAGGGCACCGACGTCGACGTGGCGGTGACCGTCACCAACACCGGTCCGCGCGCCGGAAGTGAGGTCGTGCAGGTCTATGTCCACGACGTGGCGTCCACTGTGTTCCGTCCCCGGCAGGAGCTCAAGGGCTTCGCCAAGGTGCACCTGCAGCCGGGGGAGTCGCGGGCGGTCGTGGTCAGCCTCGACCAGCGGTCCTTCGCCTTCTGGGACGTGACGCGTCAGGATTGGACGGTCGAGCCGGGGGAGTTCGAGATCCGGTTCGGGGCGTCGTCGCGAAACATCCGGGGTCGCGTGCGGGTCACGGTGAGGGGGCCGGCGGTCAGTGGCCTGTCGCCCGGTCCGCGCGCCTACCACGACATCACGCCGGCCACGACCTTTGGCCGTGACGACTTCGCCCAGCTCTACGGCCGACCTCTGCCCGACAACGTCCCCGACCAGCGCGGGTCGTACACCGTCAATACGCCGATCGCCGACATGAACCATCCGCTGGCCCGGGTCGTGCGGCGGGTGCTGCGGGTCGGCGGTCGTCTCGCGGTGCGCGGCGAACGTGACTCGCCGGCCCGGCTGCTCGTCAACCGCACCATCGATGAGGCGACTCCCCGGATGCTGTCGATGTTCCTCGGCGGCCTCGGGGTGCGGTTCGGTCGGGCTCTCGTGCGAATAGCGAATCGCCGCTAGCCCTCCCATCGCGTCGATCTAGGGCGTAAAGTGGTGAGTCGATCTTCAACCACCACTCCAAGCCCTAGATCGACACGGCAGGGTGGCCCGGGATGGCGTCGGGGGACCCGCGAGTCGCGGCCAGCCGGAGACGTACCCAGTCCACGACCGGCTCCCCGATCTCCGCGGCGACCGCCCGGAGAAAGCCGGGCCGCTCGGCCACCGGTAAGGCGCTGAGTTCGGGCACAAGCACGATCGATGCGAGCACGTCCTCGAACGTCTCGGCGGGGACGGGCATGGGGTCGGCGGCCAGTTCCGCCTCGATCTTCACGAAGCCGGCGGCGGTCAGGTTGCGGATCGTTTCGTCAACCCCGGCAAAGGTGCGACGCTGTCGGGCCGGGGCTGTCAGGTGGGCCAGGTCAGGCCTTGCCCGGGCCACCGCGGCCAAGACGGCGGCGAGATTACCGGCGCCGCCGGCCTCGGCCACGAACCGTCCTCCGGGACGCAGAACGGCCGCGATGTGCGAGAAGACCGTTGCGTGGTCAGGCAACCAGTGCAGCGTCGCGACGCTCATCACGGCGTCGACCGGCGTCGCCACCGGAAGGGGTCGCCGCAAATCGGCCTGAATGATCTCCACCCGGTCGAGCCGGTGGGCCAGCCGTTGCCGGAGCCGGGCGAGCATGACCGGTGAGCCGTCCACGGCGATGACCCGACCGTGGGGCAGGGCGTCCAGGAGACGCGCCACGTCCCGCCCGGTGCCGCACCCGAAGTCGAGAACCGTCTCCGTCCCAGAAAGACAGAGCCGCTTGAGGGTCTCCAGTCCCCACCGCACATGGGGCAGGGCGTGCTGGTCGTACGCCTCCGCGTCCCAAGGAACCGTGTCCACACGCCACAGAGTACGGTGAACAATCGAAAATGATCTTCGGGTTTCGGTGGACGCCCTGGCCGGTGACCGTACGGCCGTCGACCAGCCGTACGGTCACCGGCGCCGCGGTGAAGGCCCTCCTCGACCCCCGATGTCACCCCGACACGGACGTGCGGGTGGTCCGAATCGCTTCGGACCGTTCACCGAGGAGGGCTCGCAGCCGCTGCCGGGCTCGCAGGTGCCGGCTCCGTACGGTCGCCTCCGGCATGTCGAGCAGCTGGGCCACCTCGACCTTCGGGTGGGATTGGTGTCGCTGGGACAGCACCGATCCCACCCGATGAGGCCGGCTCGGCGCTCACGTCTCCGCGGCGGAGTGAGCGGTGCGCTGAGCCCGGCGGTCACGGAGCCGGTCCCGCCAGCGGGGGATCAGCCGCCACAGCCGCGACCCGACCACGAAGGCGCCGAGCAGCCACGCCAGCCACACCGGCAGCGACACCAGGAACGCCAGACTGGACGTGTCGCCGGAACCGTCCACAGTGACCTCGCTGACGAGCCCGATGATCGGTCGTCGAAGGGTGTACGTACCCGGCGCAGCGTCGGCGTCGGTGAGACCGTCGAGGTAGGTCTCCATGGTCATCACGTGCGTGATCGTGAGAAGGACCGCGACGGTGATCATCCAGGCGATCCCCCTGAACGGGGTCGGCCACGGTCGGCCCCGGTACTCCGCACTGAGGTACTCGTAGCTCAGCCGGCGCAGGCTGCCCAGATTGCGCACCGCGGCCTTCGCCCCGACCTCGGCGGCCGAGGCCCGCAGGTTGGCGCGCAGCTCCCGGCGGATCTCCCGTTGGCGGCGCATCGGCAGGATCGACGTGTAGGTATCGACCGTCCACACGGCCCACTCGATACGAAGGTGATCAATGAATGTCGGGGCCGGCATGTCAGACCTCCTCGGCGGCGGGAGCCGGCTCGGTGGGGACCGGTCGGCTCAGGAGCGGGGTGACCACGGTGGTGAGGGTCTGCCAGGCGGCCGCGCCGTCGCGTAGCGCGGCGTACCCGGCGGCAGTGGGTCGGTAGTACTTGCGGGCGGGGCCACTGCGGGACGGCACGAGGCGGGCCTGGACCCAGCCGTCCCGCTCCATGCGGGCCAGGGCGGGGTAGACCGTCCCCTCCGACATGCCCGTCAGGCCCGCCTCGCGGAGGCGTTGGACGAGCTCGTAACCGTACGACTCCCGCTCAGCCAGCAGCGCCAGCAGCAGCGAAGGGAGGACTCCCTTGAGGAGCTGCGGGTCCAGGAACGGCGGCATGCAGCAATGCTAAACCCGGTACTCTGTATTGCCAAGTACCGGGCGTAGGCAAGTAGACGGGGCAGTGCTCAGGTTGGCTCCGAACTACTCGCAGATTCCGCTCCGCCAGCTGCACGGACCAGAGGGCCGGTACGCGCCGGCGCGATCAGTCACGTGGTCGGCCTCGGGCGGCCCGGGAGGCTCGGGGCCGACGCGCCCCGTAGCCGTAGAGGAAGGCCCGCACCCCGGCGTCGGCGACGCGATACACCTCCTCGGTCGGCAACGGAATGGCGCCGTAGAAGGTCCGTCGGGTGGCGTCCCCGGCTACCAGCTGCACCAGGTGGACGGCGGCGAGATCCGCGTCGTCGATGGTGAGGTGACCGGCGTCGGCGATCCGGCGCAGGTGGGCCGCGATCTCCTTGAGAACCCGCCGCGGTCCGGCCTCCTGCCACGCCTGCAGGACGGCCGGTGGGATGTGCCGGGCGTCCGCGATGACCTGCCGGACCAGCGCGAAATGCAGCGCGAACTCCGGTGACGGTTGCGCCCATAGGCGTGCGAACTCGATCAGGTCGTCTTCGATATTCACGATCTTGCCAAGGCATCGCTGCACGATCGCGATCTGGGCGTCGGCCGTGCGGCGTGCACTGTCCACAATCACCGCTTCAAACAGGGCCGCCTTGTCGCCGAACTGGTTGTAGATGGTCCTGGTCGACACCCCGGCCCGCCGAGCGATCGCATCGATGCTCGCCCGCGCGTAACCGTCCTGAGCGAACACCTCCAGGGCGCCATCGAGAAGCGCGCGCCGCTTGTCGACTCGCGGCGCGCCACCCTGCGTCAGCTTGCGCCCGGTTGCCGCGTCCATGTGACCCAGCCTACTACAACGATCGGTGTAGAAAGTACTACGAGCGTTGTACTGTGGCCTTTCGGGAGCACCCGAGCGTCGCATGGAGGTGGCGAATGTTGCGGATCGCGATCGTGCTGGGCAGCACTCGGCCGGGCCGGCGCTGTGACCAGGTCGCCCGGTGGGTGTACGACGGGGCCACGACCCGGTCGGCCGGACGGTGGTCGGGCGTCGAGTTCGCCATCGTGGACCTCGCGGAGGTCGGACTGCCCTTACTGGACGAGCCGGTGCCGGCCGCGCTCGGCTCCTACCAGCACGAGTACACCCGTCGATGGTCCGCGCAGGTCGCGTCGTTCGACGGGTTTGTATTCGTCACGCCGGAGTACAACCGCGGCGTCCCGGCGGCGTTGAAGAACGCGATCGACTACCTCTTCGTCGAGTGGAACGACAAGGCGGCCGGCTTTGTCAGCTACGGCTTCGCGGGCGGCGTACGGGCGGTCGAGCAACTGCGACTGACGCTCGCCGAGGTGAAGGTCGCCTGCGTCCGCAGCCAGGTCGCGCTCAACCTGTTCAGCGACTTCACGATCAGTGACATGGCCGAACCGGGCCGGTTCACGCCCGCCGACCACCATGAGCCGGTCCTGATCCGGATGTTGGACGAGGTGGTCGACTGGTCGGAAGCCTTGGCGCGGCTGCGTCGGTCGCGGCCCGACCGGCGGCTGGTCTCGTCGGTGACATCCACGGAGGCATGACCATGTCGGTTGCGACGACACCGGGCGGCACTCGCCGCGCGCGCTCCGCCGACGCCCTGACGCTGGCGATCGCCCTGCTCGGTTTTTTGGTGTTGCCTATGTCGATGTCAGGCGCAAGCGTGGCGGTGCCGCGCATCGGCGCCGATCTGCAGTCCTCGGGTGCTACCACCCAGTGGGTGGTCACCGCGTACTTTCTGACCGCCTCGTCGTTCATGCTCGTCGCCGGTTCGTTCGGGGACGTCGTCGGCCGGCGCCGCATCTACCGTCTCGGCGCGGCCACCTACACCGCGGGAAGCCTGGCCGCCGCCTTCTCCCCCTCGATCGAGGTCCTGCTGGCCGCCCGCGTCGTCACCGGGCTGGGTGCGGCGGGCGTCATGGCGGGCGGCGGAGCCATCCTCGCGGCCACCTTCACCGGCCCCGCCCGCGCCCGAGCCTTCGCCGGCGTGGGCGCTGTCTCCGGCCTCGGCCTGGCCCTCGGGCCGACCCTGTCCGGGTGGCTCATCGACACTCTCGAATGGCGCGCCGGTTTCGGTGTCTTCAGCGTGCCCGGACTCGCCCTGGTCGTCGGGGCGAGGCTGGTGCGGGAGGCCCGAGCCGACACACGTCCACGCATCGATGTCGTTGGCGCCGGTACGTTCGTGGCGGCCATCGCCGCCCTCATGCTCGCGGCCACTCAAGGATCGACGCGCGGCTGGGCCGCCCCGCCCGTCCTCGCCTCGCTGGTCGGGGCCGCGGTGGCGTTCACGCTCTTCGTGCTCGTCGAGCGCCGCACCGTCAACCCCGTCCTCAACCTGTCCCTGCTCCGTCGACGCCGGTTCGTGGGTTGGCTGCTCGCCCTCGCGACCATGTCCGGGGGTTTCGTCGGCGTCCTCGCGCACCTGCCCAGCTACCTTCAGGATCCCGTGGGGTTGACCGCCGCCGACGCGGGCCTCGTCATGATCCTGCCCAGTCTTCCTATGATCATCATGCCCCTGGCGGGTGGTCGGCTCATCAACCGCGGTCTACCGCCAGCGCTGCTCATCACCACCGCCCTGCTCGCCATCGCCGCCGGCAACGCCGCGCTCGCGCTCCTTCACCCCGGGGTCACTCCGCTGGCCCTGGCGGCCCCGCTCCTGCTCATCGGAGCCGGTGCCGGACTAGCGTCCGGAATCGTCGATGCCCAGGCGATGAACGACGTCGGCGACGCCGAGATCGGTATGGCCGCCGGAATGCTCAGCACGGTGCGCGGCACGACCAGTGCCGCCGTGATCGCGCTCTTCGGTTCGGCGCTCATCGCCATCCTGACCGGCAAGGTCGGCTCGAGCGACCTCGCCGGCCGCGTAGCCACCGGCAACATTCCGGACAGCGTCGACGCATCGCTGCTCGCCGATCGGCTCACCGACACCTGGCGTCTCGTCCTGGTAACCGTCGCGGTCCTGTGCGCCTTGGCCGCCGTCGTCACCGGCCGCCTCGTGCGCCGCTCACCCTCCGGGACGCCGGAGCCCTGACGATCGCGCTGGCCGGGTCCGCCGATCACCGGCCCGCAGCCGGGACCGAGGAGCAGGACCCGAGCCAGCGCGCTAGCGCCGGGCGCGGGTGGCGGCGAGCTGCTCGAACTCGGTCAGCGACTCGGGGTTGGCCAGGGCGCCCTTGGCCGCGGCCTTCTCCACCGGCGTACCGGTGAGGATGCGCTTCACCGGCACCTCGAGCTTCTTGGCCGACAGGGTGCGCGGGACCGCCCGGACCTGATGGATCTCGTCGGGTACGTGCCGGGGCGACAGAGAGGTGCGCAGCGCCGTGGCGATGCGGCCGCGCAGCGCGTCGTCGAGCACGACATCGTCGGCGAGCACGACGAAGAGCAGCAGCTCGCCGGGGCCGCCTTCGGGGTCCTCGAGGTGCACCACGAGCGAGTCGACCACCTCAGGCAGGCCCTCGACCACCGAGTAGAACTCGCTGGTCCCCAACCGCACCCCGCCCCGGTTCAGGGTGGCGTCGGAGCGGCCGGTGATGACGCACGAGCCGTACTCAGTGATCGTGATCCAGTCCCCGTGTCGCCATACACCGGGGTACACGTCGAAATATGCCTCCCGATACCGCGACCCGTCCGGGTCGTTCCAGAACCCGACCGGCATCGAGGGCATGGGTTCGGTGACGACGAGCTCGCCCAGTTCGCCGACGACGGGCTTGCCGGTGGGGTCGAAGGCCTGCACCGCGGCACCCAGGTACCGGCACGAGATCTCCCCGGCGCGCACCGGAACGAGCGGGGCGGCGCCGACGAACGCGGTGCAGACGTCCGTACCACCGGAGATCGAGTGCAGCTGCACCGACGTGCTCACCGCTTCATAGACGTACCGGAAACCTTCCGGCGGCAGCGGCGCACCGGTCGAGCCGACGGCCCGCAGCCGGGACAGGTCGGCGATCTCGCGCGGCACCAGCCCGGCCTTGCGGCAGGCGAGCAGGAACGGAGCCGAGGTACCGAAGTACGTCATGCCCGACTCCTCGGCCAGCCGCCACAGGGCCCCGAGGTCGGGATAGGCGGGGTTGCCGTCGAAGAGCACGATCGCCGAGCCCACGGCCGGGCCGGAACCGAGCAGGTTCCACATCATCCAGCCCGTCGTGCTGAACCAGAAGAACCGGTCGGCCGGTCGGGTGATCCCGGTCCGCTCGGGGAGCGGGCCGAGGTCGCTCTGCAGCGCGAGCGTCTTGAGGTGCTCAAGCAGGATGCCGCCGTGTCCGTGCACGATCGGCTTCGGCAGGCCCGTGGTGCCCGACGAGTACAGCACGTAGAGCGGGTGGTCGAACGGCACCCGGTCGAACGTCAGGGGCTCCTCGGTGGGGGCCGCGAGGTCGGCCCAGGCGATCGCGCCGGGCGGAGGCGGCGCGTCCGGGTCCAGATAGGACAGCCAGACCACGTCGGTCAGCGACGGCAGGGCCTGTCGGATCTGGGCGACCTCCTCCGAGCGCGGCACCGCCTTGTCGCCGTAGCGGTAGCCGTCCACGGCGAACAGCACGGTCGGCTCGATCTGCTGCCAGCGGTCCACCACCGAGCGCGTGCCGAACTCCGGGGCGCAGGAGGAGAAGACGGCCCCGAGGCTCGTGGCCGCCAGCATGAGGACGTACGTCTCCGGGATGTTGGGGGCGTACGCCGCCACCCGGTGGCCGGTGCCGACGCCGAGCCGTTGCAGCCCGGCCCGGACCCGCCGCACCTGTTCGCGCAGCTGGGCCGCGGTCAGGGTGATCGGCTCCCGGGTCTGCGAGTACGCCAGCACCACGGGTTCGTCGTCGGTGATGCCGGGCGTGCGCAGCACGTGCTCGGCGTAGTTGATGCGGGTGCCGGGGAACCAGCGGGCGCCGGGCAGCGCCGCCTCGGTGACCACCTGCATGGGCGGGGTGTCCGAGGCGATCTGGAAGTAGTCCCAGATCGCCCGCCAGAAGGTCGGGATGTCGCTGACCGACCAGCGCCAGGCTGACTCGTAGTCGTCAAACGTCAAACCCTGAGTTTCCTGGACAAACCGGAGAAAATCCCCCAGTCGGGTTCGTTCCCGCGCATCGGCGGGCGGGGTCCACAGCACCTCGCCTGGCGTCATGTCCCTCATCCTGCCCTGTTGGTGCCCTGGAACCCATGGTGGTCAACCACACACTCTTGACCTTGTTCCGGCTGCGCAATCCGACGGCCCATCAGGGTCCGCATTGCGGGATTTCCGGCCGCCTCGACGGGTGCCCGGCGGCCGTGCGGTGGTCCCGTACGAGGTCGTTCGCCGCCCGAGCGTCCCGCGCGACCGACCCGCCGCCGTCCACCCGCGCGGCCCCGGTGGCCCGAATCGATGGCCTTGGGCCGGTCCGGGCAGGACCGGCCGATCGTGGGACCTCGGCGCACCCGCAGGCGCGCTACGGTGCTCCTCGACAGTCACCGATCGGGAGAAGGTTGCGATGCGTCACCTCTGGAGTCTGCTGCTGGCGCTCGGGCTGACACCGGTGATCTATGCGGTCGCGGGCGTGTCGGCCGCACGGCTCGCTGACGCCCACCAGCTCGGTACGACCGCGGGCATCGGGCTGGGCGCCGGACTGCTCGCCGGGGTGCTCTACGCGGTGCTGGTGATGGTTCGGCTTTCGCCGGTCGGACCCATGGTCGCTGGTCTGGCGTATCTCGGCGTGACCATCTGGTGGCTGGTGGATCGGGAGGGGTTCACCTCGGTGATCCCGGCCGACCTGTTCGGTGAGCAGGGCGCGCTGCACCGCCCGGTCGGCATGGGCACGGCGCTGCTCGCGGCCCCGCTGATCCTCACCGTGTTCAGCCCGCGCCGGTGGCGCAAGAGCGCGACCGCGGCTCCCCAGACCTTCGATGCCGCGCCCGCCTACCCGACGGCCGTCGCCTCGGCTGCGCCCACCTACTCGGACACCGTGGTCTCGGCGGCGCCGAGCTACGCCACGACCACCAGCGCGGATGCGGCCGCCCCGAGCTACGAGCCCCCTGTGTACACGCCGCCGGCGTCGGCCGTCTCCGGATCGGGCGAAGCTCAGCGGTAACGGCGAGTTAGCCCCTATTCCCACGCTTGCCCGGAAGGGTAGTGGGTTAACCCGAAATGACCGGCCCTCGGAAACGTAGAGGCGTGGTCGGGTGCACCGCTGGTACCTTGGAGGATCCGGGTGCGCCCGGTATTCGCTCGAACGCGCTCAGCGATCGACAGCATGGCACGTCCGGCGACGCCCCGTGCTGGCCGGACCATCGCGACACTGCTACCGAGGAGAACTGAACGTGTCTACCGACGCGACCCCCACCTGGCTGTCTCAGGAGGCCTACGACCGACTCAAGGCCGAGCTCGACGCGCTTATCGCCAACCGCCCGGTGATCGCCGCCGAGATCAACGCGCGCCGCGAGGAGGGCGACCTGCGTGAGAACGGCGGGTACCACGCCGCCCGTGAGGAGCAGGGCAAGGCGGAGGCGCGGATTCGGTACCTCGAGGAGCTGCTCCGGAACGCCCAGGTCGGCGAGGCCCCCAAGTCGGACTCGGTCGCCCCGGGCATGGTCGTGACCATCTACTTCGATGACGACCCCGACGACTCCGAGACCTTCCTGCTCGGGTCGCGGGAGATCGCCCAGACCACGTCGATGACCGTGTACAGCCCTGAGTCCGCATTGGGCAAGGCGATCCTCGGTGCCCGCTCTGGTCAGACGGTCACGTACACGGCCCCCAACGGCAAGGACATCAAGGTCACGGTCGTCTCCTTCGAGCCATTCACCGGCTGAGCGTCGGCTTTCGTTGTCAGGAAGGCGTCCTTCTTGGGCATTTCTGCGCAGGAAGGACGCCTTCCTGACACGCAAGGCCCTAGCGATCGAACGTGATCTCGTAGCCGGCGCTGCGCAGGGCGGTCAGCAGCACGTCGGAGTGCTCGGCGCCGCGGGTCTCGACCGACAGGTCGACCTCGACCTCCCCGAGCCGGAGCTTCGGGTCGTGCCGGCGGTGCACCACGTCGTCGACGTTGGCGCCCTCCTGCGCGATGAGCGCGAGCAGGGCGGCGAGCTGGCCGGGTCGGTCGGGGCAGCGCACGGTGAACCGGAGGTAGCGTCCGGCGGCGGCCAGGCCCCGCTCGATCACCCGCACCATGAGCAGGGGGTCGATGTTGCCGCCGGAGAGCACCACGACCGCCGGCGTGGGTACGTCGGTCACGGCCCCGGAGAGCAGGGCGGCGACCCCGACGGCGCCGGCCGCCTCGACGACGAGCTTGCCCCGCTCGAGCAGCAGCACCATGGCTCGGGTGATGTCCTCGTCGCTGACCGTCACCACCTCATCGACGAGGGCCTGCACGTGCGCGAACGTGAGGTCGCCGGGCCGGCCCACCGCGATCCCGTCGGCGATCGTGCGCCCGGGCACCCGCTGCGGTGCCCCGGCCCGCAGCGACGCCGGTACGGCGGCCGCTCCCTCGGCCTGAACGCCGATCACCTTGATGGCCGGGTTGGCGGCCTTGGCGGCCACGGCGATTCCGGAGATGAGGCCGCCGCCGCCCACGCCGGTGATGATCGTCCGGACGTCGGGGCACTGCTCGAGGATCTCCAGCCCGACCGTCCCCTGCCCGGCGATCACGTCCTCGTGGTCGAAGGGGTGGATGAACACCGCGCCCGTCCGCTCAGCGAACTCCTGCGCGGCCACCAGGCTCTCGTCGACGGTGTCGCCGGCGAACTCGACGGTGGCGCCGTACGCCCGGGTGGCCGCGGCCTTGGGCAGCGGCGCGCCCACGGGCATGAACACCGTGGCCCGGGTGCCGAGCAGGCCGGCGGCCAGCGCGACGCCCTGCGCGTGGTTGCCCGCGCTGGCCGCCACCACGCCGCGGTCCCGCTCTTGGGGCGTGAGCCGCGCGATGCGTACGTACGCGCCGCGCACCTTGAACGAACCGGCCCGCTGCAGGTTCTCGCACTTGAGCCAGACCGGCCCGCCGACGGCGGTCGACAGTGGACGGCTGGGCTCCAGAGGTGTCACACGGACGATCCCGGCGAGCGCCTTGCGCGCGGCCTCGATCGCCTCAACCGTCACCAATGACGACATAGGCCGATCGTGCCACGGGAGCGGCGTCGTCGCGCGTGTCAGGAAGACGTCCCTCCTGGACGTTCGGCGTCAGGAGGGCGTCCTTCCTGGACGTTTGGCGTCAACAAGGCGTCCTTCCTGACACGCGCTTCCTCACGCCCCGGCTCAGCGCAGGGCCTGCTCCAGGTCGGCCACGAGATCGTCGACCGTTTCGATACCGACCGACAGGCGGACCAGGTCGGCCGGCACCTCCAGCGGCGAGCCGGCCGCCGAGGCATGGGTCATCCGGGCCGGGTGCTCGATGAGTGACTCCACGCCGCCCAGGGATTCACCGAGCGTGAAGAGCCGGGCCCGGTTGCAGATCTCGATCGCCGCCTCGGGACCGCCGGCCGCCCTGAAGCTCACCATGCCCCCGAACCGCCGCATCTGCTTGGCCGCGGTCTCGTGCCCCGGGTGGTCGGGCAGCCCGGGGTAGAGCACCTTCGCCACCTTGGGGTGGTGGGTCAGGAACTCCACGATCCGCTCGGCGTTGTCGCAGTGCCGGTCCATCCGCACGCCCAGGGTGCGGACGCCGCGCAGGGTCAGCCAGGCGTCGAACGGCCCCGCGACCGCGCCCATGGCGTTCTGGTGGAAGGCCAGCTTCTCGCCCAGTTCCTCGTCGCGGACGATGAGGGCACCACCGACCACATCGGAGTGTCCGCCCACGTACTTGGTCGTCGAGTGCACCACGACGTCGGCGCCGTGGGCCAACGGCTGCTGCAGGTACGGGCTGGCGAACGTGTTGTCCACCACGAGCAGGGCCCCGTGGTCGTGCGCCACCCCGGCGATGGCTCCGATGTCGACGATGTTGAGCAGCGGGTTGGTCGGCGTCTCCACCCAGATGACCGTCGTCTGTGGACGTAGCGCCGCCCGCACCGCGTCCACGTCGGACAGGTTGACGGCCGTCCACTCCAGACCCCAGCGTTGGGCCACCGTGGAGAACAGCCGGTAGGTGCCGCCGTACGCGTCGTTGGGAATCAGGACGTGATCGCCTGGCTTGGCGACCGCGCGCAGCAGCGTGTCCTCAGCCGCGAGCCCGCTGGCGAAGGCCAGCCCGCGCCGGCCGCCCTCCAGCGCGGCCAGACACTCCTGCAACGCGTCCCGGGTCGGGTTCGCCGTGCGGGCGTACTCGTACCCCGAGCGGGGCGAGCCGACCGCGTCCTGGGCGAACGTGGACGTCTGGTAGATGGGAGGAACCACCGCTCCGGTGCGGGGGTCAGGATCCTGGCCCGCGTGGATCGCCAGCGTCTCGAAGCCGTAGACGACGGGGCGGGCCGAACGCTCCGCGCTCGGGCGGGCAGGACGCTCCGCCGCTGCGGTCCGGCGAGACGAGGTTTGAGCAGGGCCGACTTTTCGTGCCACACGCGAACCCTAGTCCACGCCGGTGGGTGGGTGTGCCGGTACGGTCCCCCGCATGCCCGACTGTCTGTTCTGTTCCGTCGTTGCGGGGACGGTCCCGGTGCAGATGGTGGTCGAGACCCCGGCCGTCGTCGCGTTCCTTGACCACCGTCCGGTCTTCAAAGGACACGTACTGGTCGTGCCGCGGTCACACATCGTAACGATTGCCGACCTGCCGCCGGAGCTGGTGGGGGACTACTTCGCCGACGTCCGGCGGGTGGCCATCGCCGTGCAGGCCGGACTGGGCGCCGGGGGCAGCTTCGTGGCCATCAACAACACCGTGAGCCAGTCGGTGCCCCATCTGCACACGCACGTCGTGCCCCGGACCAAGGGCGACGGGCTGCGCGGCTTCTTCTGGCCGCGGACCCGGTACGCCTCGGCCGAGGAGGCCACGGAGTACGCGACCCGGATCGCCGCGGCCTTCCCCGACGCCTGACCCCGGCCCGACGGTGCTGGGCGGTCCGGTGGGGCCGGAGTGCCGGCCGGGGTCGGAGCGTCTGGGCCGGGTCGCGTACGTCGGCCAGAGTTGGAATGCGCGGCCGGTCGTCAGCGCTGAGTACGACAGCATTCCCCCGTCACGCGGAAGGCTGAACACCATGTTCCTGCGACGCAATCCCGTCATGATCACCGCCGACGAGGCGCTGCCCGGCCGGACCACCGAGATGCCGGTGGCCGCCCGGCACACCGTGCTCGGCACCCCGCTGCGGGGGCCGTGGCCGGAGGGCATGCAGGTGGCGTACTTCGGCATGGGGTGCTTCTGGGGCGCCGAGCGGCTCTTCTGGCGCGTGCCCGGCGTGTACTCGACCGCGGTCGGGTATCAGGGCGGGTTCACGCCCAACCCGACGTACGAGGAGGTTTGCACCGGCCGCACCGGCCACGCCGAGGTGGTCCAGGTGGTGTACGACCCGACCAAGGTGGCGTACGCCGACCTGCTCAAGGTCTTCTGGGAGAACCACGACCCCACTCAGGGGATGCGCCAGGGCAACGACATCGGGACGCAGTACCGCTCGACGATCTACGCCACCACTGATGAGCAGCTCGCCGAGGCCCAGCACTCGCGGGACGCGTTCCAGCCGGTGGTGACGGCGGCCGGCCTTGGCCCCATCACGACCGAGATCGCCAAGGCGGGGCCGTTCTACTACGCCGAGGACTACCACCAGCAGTACCTGTCCGACGCGAAGAACCCGTACGGCTATTGCAACCACGGCCCGAACGGCCTGACCTGCCCGGTGGGTGTCGCCCGAGTTCCCTCATCGCGTTGACCCGCGGACGTCCATAGGCCAGGCGGCCGTTTCGGCGCTGTTGGCAAGGGCACGACGACCCTCGCGATGCTTTCAAGGCCTAGGGCGTGTCTGCTGGATCATGTGACTGGGTCGCGGAGCCAGATTCTGATTGAGGCGATGTCGACGGTTCCGGCGTACATGTATTCGCGTTTGTCG
>Ga0310826_100210_pt1 | contig 82728 bp, 70 predicted proteins | sample WT_ome_FD_201306 | JGI IMG/M metagenome (GOLD analysis project Ga0310826, IMG submission 201306) | Sorghum-adapted microbial communities enriched on wild type (WT) sorghum from Joint BioEnergy Institute, Emeryville, California, United... ... | reverse complement strand
TCCAGTCCCTGATGTGAAATTTTCAAAGAGCAAGCTGGAAATTTTGAAGGTGGCCTCCAGTCCCCGAGGAGACTGGAAATCGGCCAGGCAACTGCCTTCAAAAACTACTATACGAGGAGGGATGCCCGCATGGATACGCACCAGGCGTTGACGTTGATGATTTCTTTCGCCACGCTTGTCTTACTTATCCTTTTTTCATAAAAAAGGAAATAAATCGCCCTCGCCCAGGTAAGTGGTCTATTTCCAAGGCTATTTACCGAAGCCGGCCGCCTTTCGAGCGGCTGTGCACTCGGACCGCAGATGTTGCCGCATCTGCGGTTCTGCTTAGCCCTCAGCATAATACGCCAACAGCGTCTGCGCAACCACGAAACTGTCATTGGGATACGCGCCAATCATCCCTCATCCCGTTTCCAAAGCCTTGAGCCAATCGCGAACCAGCTCGCCGACGAACGACTCCTGGAAGCATTTCTTTCCTTTATCGGCAAGCGTCTTCCCCAGATGTTCCTCCCATTCCGGGCGCAAATGACGCAGCCTTTCCCGCTCGGTATCGCTGAACGGCGGGCCGTTATTCGCCCACCGCTCATAGGTGGCGGTTCCAAACCGCCACGGCACAAACCGGCCGGCGAAGCGGCGGGCGGTCATGCGCCCGATTTCGAGGCCTTTCACGTCGAAATCTCCTGAATAGTACAGCCGGCACGTCGAGCCCGAACGTTCGAGCAGACGTTGCATGAGCAACACGGCCGCAGCGCTGGGCTGACCGCTGGTGCAGATGAGCACGGGGTACGGTTCACCGCGATGGCCACGTCCGCCATTCGACTTTCGACTGCGCTCGCGGACCAGGTCGACGGCATCGACCAACGTTGAAAAAACGGACGGATTTTCCACCACATACAGGGATGAGCACGCGACGATTTCCTCCATCCGCTCCACCTGCCGCAGCGTCAGAATGTGTGGTTCCGCGACAGCTTGCGGATGTGCAAAAAACACGTGCACCCACGATGAAATATCGTCGTCCATAATCCCTGCGGCGCGGTACACCTGACGAAACATCATGGCGTCGCGTTCCAACGATTCCTCAGGATCCACATCATTTGCATCATCGGTTCCTTCCGCATCATTCCCGTCACGTTGACCGGCATTCGAACTGGTCAATCCCGAGCATTCCTTCAGGGCATACCAAAGCAGTCTGCCCGCCAGGCGGTCCGGATCGAACGCGTGGGCGTCGCCGGTCATGCACGCCGCCAGAACCGGCAGCCGAATCCATGACAACGGCACCTGCTCCTCGCCGCAAACCAACCGACAACCGCGCGATACCGCCAGCAGCGCTTCCGTGACCTGAAACAGGTCGCGCGCCGATTGTTCCGGTTCCTGCCGGTACGCATCCCGCAACGTCCGGTAACCGAGCGCTTCTCCCGACTCCAGGCGCCGAAGCCAGGCCCTGACGGCGGAACGCGCCTGCTCCGAAGCCTCCCCGTCCTCACAGACTCGACGGTACACCGGTTCAAAAAGGCGTTTCCATTCGTTATTCCGAAGGATTCGCCATTCTGATCTGGTCAACAGCGGCTTCCGCTCGAGAATCGCATGCAATTCGGGAATGGAAAACGGAAACGGCGAACGCTCCAGTTCCCGCTCGAAGAGTGCCAGCGGGATGTTCGCCGTATCCCCCGGCCTCAGATTCCAGCCAAACAAGCCGTTAATCGCTTCACATTCCTCCTCTGTCAGAGACGCGATCCGCACCTGTCCGCCCGCCCGCTCGAGCGTCGCGTATTTTCGCCAAATGTCCGACAACATCCGGCGAAAGCCCGGGTGACCAAAATACTCGCGTGCCCTGTCACGAGGATTCGCCCGCATGATCCGCCACTTCCCGTCGGTTTCATTCTTTAGACTTTTTTTCTAGGACGCTTCGGGATTCGAATTGCCGCCAGGGTAAGTTTCGGGTTCAACGTATTCCCGGTAACGTCCATTCCAACGATAATGGAACAGCGTGATCCAGTCCGCGTCCTTCGGCCGGTAAATCTCGTAAATGGCCAGTTTGGGCACGGTGTCGTAACAGCCCCAGAGCACCTGCGAGGTCATCATGTAGTCAAAATCCATATCGGTCAGCAGCTTGAACATGTCCCGCATGTTTTCCTCGTCTACCCCTGCGAACGCCTCGTCCAGCGATACGATGCGGGGGGCATCGGCGCGCGCGTCCGAATAACGGGAATGCGTGGCCGCAAACAGCGGAATGTACATGGCCATCGCCTTCTCCCCGCCGCTCAGCACATTGAACCGCGAGTCCGTCAGCGGCCGAAACGCCGTTTGCTCCCCCTTGGCGTAGCGGAGTTCGAACTGGAACCATTTGCGGTAATCCAGAACATCGTACAAATGCCGGCGCAGCGATTCCTTCTCCTCCTGCGCCTCCTGCCTGGCGTAACCGATATGGGAGCGAAAATGGGCGATGATCTGGTCGATCTCCTCGTCGTGCAGGCGATGCACGTCACGCTTCAACAGCTCGACCAGCCGTTCGGTGTCCAGTTGCTGCTCGTTCTGCGCCGGCTTCGGCAGCCATTCCAGCTTCAGGCGAAGCCCGCTCGTCGTGTTGCGTTGCTCCATCAGCCGGTTCATGTCCCGCACCCAGCTTTCGGCGCGGTGGATCCGCTGGCGGATCGCCTTGCCCACGCTGCGCAGGATGATTTCCTCGTACAGCTCCCGATCTTTCTCGCTGAGCAGCCGGCTTTGCTCCTCCTCGTCCCGGGCGAGTTCGTCCAGCAGCACCTGCGGCGGCAACGGATTCGTCCGGTCCCGCCTCGAGACGACAACGATTCTGCCGGTATCCTGCTCCACTTCCGTTTCGAGCACGTACTCCGCAAGCGTCATCCGCACTTCATTGAACTGACGGAGCAACGCGTTGGCCATCGTTTCGGATGTATGCCCGCTGAAGTCCGCTTCATGGCGGCTTACGATCTCTTTCCACCATTTGGGCAACGCGTCCCGTTCCAGATCCGGGCGCCACCTGCCGGCCCACTCGCCGACCAATCGGCGCTCCATTTCCGCTCGCCACGCCTCAACCGCCCGATCCAGTTCCCGTTCCAGGGCGCCGAGCTGTTCCGTCTGTACGGACAGCCGTTCGGAAAGACGCGCCTCCCGCACCCGGATCTCGTTCAACCGCTCGGCCGTTTGTCTCCTTTCCCTCTCAAGCCCGGCCAGTTCCTGGCGAAGCTGTCCGATCTGGCGGGCGATGTCCGCAATCCCCAGCTCCTCCATCAACTGTTCCAGCCGGGCCGCCTGTGCCGCCAGCGTGCGCCGGTTTTCCTCCAGCCATTCACGTTCGGCCTCTTCATTTTCGATGGATTGCCGGGTCTCTTCAGCCTCCTGCCGGCAACGCGCCTCCGTATCCGCGGCCTCCCGGTGACGCCGCCAGGCGGAATACAATTCGGACAACATCCTGTCATACTCACTGCATGCCTTGAGCGCGGCCTGCAACTCCGGCTCCCGCTTCAGGCCGGACCAACGCGCGGTCGCTTCGACCAGCCGCTGCTGCCATTCCCGCCACACCGCTCTCTTCTCGTTCCATTTCGCTTCCGCGCGCCGCTCCTGCTGCGTCAGCGCTTCCAGGCGGTACGCGGCCTTGTTGAGCAGCTCCAACGCCTTGAACAACCTGCCGCCGTCCGGAAATTGTGCCAGTTCCCGCTCCAGCTCCGCTTCCTGCTCGGCAAGCGACCGCAACGCTTCGTCGCAACGGGCGATGTCGCCGTTGCAAGCCTGAATCGCCGACTCCAGGCGGGAAATTTCCATCAGCCGCGTCCGCCGCCGCGTTTCTTTGCCGATAAATTCCGCCCGTTCCTTGCGCGCAACCTGACCGGCCAACGGACCGAGCCGGAAACGGCCGGAAACGCCGATCACGGCCATGCCGCCATCCCCCGCCAGATCCACCGCCTGCCCCGCACTTTCGCTGTCGTCCCAGAGGAACGTGCGCAGCGCGGCGTCGACGGTTTCGGGGGACAGACCGCTGTCTTCCGGCGGAACGGGAACGAGGAGATCGGCCAGCGTATACCCGATTTCGTGCGGCTGCGGCACGATCCACAGCTCTTCCTCGTCATCCCCGAGCGCCCCGATCCGGCCGTCGGGCGAGATCCACGCGTCCAGCAGTCCCGCCCGCTCCAGCGCTTCCTCCAGGCGGGCTTTCTCCTCCTCGCTTAAATGCGGCCGGAAATCGCAAGCGGCAAACAGCGGCGCACCCGTTCCCGGTGGACGGCCGGCCCGCGCTTTCCTTCTCGTCTCGGGCCGAACCGGCTCCGGTTCCCGCTCCCGTTCCCACGCCTGCTTTTCCCGCTGAAGCCGGTCCTTCTCCTCCTCCAACCGCTTCCTTTCCTGCGCGATCCGGGCCCGAGCCTCGAACAGGGCCGTACGCTGCACCTCATAAGCGCTGCGAACCGGCGCGCGCAGGCGGTCGGGATCGGCGTGCTCCCCGCCGAATTCGCTGATGGCCGCGAACACCTCGCGGACGGTTTCATCGTCGATCCACAGACGGCGCAACGATTGGCGCCACCCCACAATCGCGTCCCGCAACTGTTCTTTCTCGCGCTCAAGGAACCGTTCCTGCGCGGCGTGCTCCCGTTCCGCCTCATCGCGCTCCTTGCGGGCCTCACCCAGTGCCCGTTCCAGTTCCTGCGCCGCACGGGCCGCTTCCCGTTCCTGCCGCGCCGTCTCCAGCGCCGCTTCCAGCGCGTCGCGATGGCGGTGCAGATCGCGCCGCCACGGGTCCCGCCATCCCTCATCCTCCGGCAATCCCCGGCTCCAGTACCGGTGATACACGTCATGCTCCGCGAATTCCATGTCGCGGGCGATCGCTTCCAGCTCCTGCAGCAGGTCGCGCTGCTCGCGGCCCGCCCGCTCCGCTTCCTCTCCGGCGGCCGCCAGGCGGCGTTCCAGATCGTCCAGACGGGCGCGCTGTCTAACCAAACGTTCGCCAGCCTGCGCCAGATTTCTGTCCGTCTCGGCCAGCCGTTCCCGCGTCGTTTGCAGCTCCCGCTGCTTGCCGATCGCCTCGTGGTTCTCCAGCACGTCCAGCTCGGCCCGCGCCGTTTGCATCCGTTGTTCCAGTCCGGCCAGCGTCGCTTCCGCCGCCGCTTTCTCCCGCGCCGCTTCCGCCGCCTCCGCTTCCGTCCGCCGCACGGCGTCGGCAAGCTTTCCGTATTCGGCGTTGCGCTCCAGGCAGCGTGCCGAAAGGGTGTACAGCATGAACCGGTTGTAACGGTCATATTGATGCTGCAGTTTGGCCAGATCTTTCCGATGCAACCGGATTTCATCCAGCCGGTCGGCGATCTGGTCCATATCCTCCAGCACTTCCGACAGCGGGCGCAACTCCTCTTCCTGAAGCGGCGGCAGCGCGTCGGTCAAAATTTCGTAAATGGCGCTCGGTTTGAAATCTTTCGACAGCTTCGGGCTGCGCAACTGGATCATGAGCTGCAACAGGTCCTGATACGATTCCGCGTCGGGAAAACCGAACAGCAGCCGGTTCACCAGATCGCGATAAGCCGCCTGTTCCTGGACCACCTGACCGCCGGAGCCGATTTTCTCTTCCAGTTCGCGCCGCCCGAGCGGAACCCGCGTGCCGGTTTCCAGCCACAGATGCCGGTCGTACAGCCAGAAATCGCGGTTGATGCGGCGACCGTCTTCCAGCGCAAAACCCCAGAACCCGACCTGGCCGCCCCGCCGCGCCCTGAGGCCGATGCCGATCGTTTTGTACAGCCCCGTCCCGGCATGGAAAAACTCCATCCACAGGTAGCCGATGGCGTCATTTTTGCCGTTATCGCCGTCGCCCAGCAAGTAGTATTCAATCCGGCGATCCCGCGAACCGAACGGATCCAGCCGGTGCGGCCGCTTGTCACCGTCCAGCACGAGCGGCAGGAAACTTTGCATGGTGACCGACTTGCCGGAACCGTTCGCCCCCCGCAGGATGAGCCGGCCGTCCTCCAGCTGGAATTCCGCCTCGTCGTAATGCCAGAAATTCAGCAGACCGGCCCGGTTCATTCGCCATCTCGCCTGCGGCTGCCGCGGCTCCTCCGTTGCTGCCGGCTGTGCCTTTCCCGTCGCCATGTCCTTCGCCGTTTCCAGATTCATGGATCACGCCCCCCTGTATCGCGCCTGGCCTCCGCGCAATCGCGGGCCGGTTCGCCATTTCACCACCGCCAAGTTTCAGGCTCGCCACTGTCAGCCATACGTCTCGTCGGCCGCATATTCGGCCGTCCACCGGCCGAGCACCGGCCATATGACGAAATGCTCCGCGCCGTCCCATTCACCCAGGCCCCATTCTTCCATATGCGCAAAACACCGCTGGGCCAGCTCGCTGGACGCGGCCTCGCGCTGTTCCTTGCTCCAGTAGTCCTTGTAACGCTCTTTCAGTCGAATCAGCAAATGCTCCATGGTGCTTCGGCTGATGCGGACGGAACCGTCGCTTTCCGGCCGGATGCCGGAAGATTCCTCTTGCATGAGCCGCCGCAATTCGCCCGCCACGAGCAGCACCAGGTCGGACACGGCCGAGAGCGTCGGGAACAATTCGGCTTCCGACGTCAACTCGGGGTGGAAGAACAGCAGTCCTTCCCGATAGCGTCTTCCTTCCCACCCCAGCATCTTCCCCAGCTGTTCGATCAACGAACGGCGCTGGGTGATCACGTAATACAGATCCTCCTCGTTCCAGCTCCGATCGAGCACGACCGGTTCCAGCAAAAAACGCCGATATACGCGGTGCCGCCTCCGGAGCGCGGCGCCTTCCGGCGTGTCGGCGTACAGGATCGGATCCGCCAGCTCTTCCATCGAACGGTACTGCGTAAGATCCTGCGGGAAGCGGCGCAGCACGTAGCGGGCGAGCGGGGAGCACTCGTACAGGACGTTGCGGCTTTCGTCCTGCGCCCATTCCGCCTCGTCCCCGTCCAGCGCCAGAAGCACCCCCAGCGCTTTCAGTTTCTTGAGCGCTCTGGCCATGGACAGCCGGTGAACATAACTCGTCCAGTCCACCGTCATCCCCTGCCCGGCCATTTGTTCGCGTACCTGCTCCACGATGTCGGTCAGCAGAAACTGATCCATCTCCGTTTTTCCTTCCAGAAACCATAAACCGTAGGTGAACAACGCGTAATCCAGCGGTTCCCGGAATTCCGGAAAGCCCATCCACGGATGGGCCACAACCGGCGTTTTCTCCAGCTTCGCCAGCCAGCGCGTCACAATGAGCGGAAATCCGGCGTATTCCATGAACCATTCGCGCAATTCCTGATACTGTTCCCTGATCCAGTGGTACAGTTCGGGATCCTGATCCCTGACGATCCACGGCCGGTTCAGCAGCGCCTGCATGCACGCTTTCCGCCGCTCTTCCCATACCGCGTCCTCACGCGACCTGTTCATCCGGCGTATCCGGCGAACGGCGGAATCCTCCGTCGGACGCTTCATCCTGTTTCCCCCTCACCCGTCGCCGCGACCTCCTGCGCCGTATCCGGCCAGACGTCCCGCATGCCCGCGTCCGACGCCAACAAGGCGAACGTCAAATGATAATCCGGCATGTTCAATTCACCGTCCTCGCAAACCAGTACGGCGCGTTCCTCCGTGCCGTGGTTGGTCATCCGGATCTGGACGCCCTCCGCCGTGACGAAGGAATGGCCCGGCGACGTGTTGCACCGGCTGATCCATTCCAGCAGTTTCAGGCGAACGCCCGCCTTCACCGTCCCAAGTTCGGATATGCGGAATGACCCGCGCCGCAGCATGTCTTCCAGCAACTTCCGCTCTTCTTCCTGCCGCCTGAGGTAAGCTTCGCGCGTCCGCCTCCGCTTCTCGCCGTGATCCGGAACCGGTTCGGCGCCCTGGCGCCCGATGCGTTTGCGGCTCCGCGAACGCAACGTGCGGAGGTTCGGGCTCTCCTCCCACATGGACAGGTCGGCGCGATCCGACTCCCGCAAGTCTTCACCCTGCAAATGCCTCGTCGGGAACAGGCCGAAGGCGTACGCGGCCAGCCGGTGCGCTTCATCCACGTCGTTCAGACGATAGAACCATTGCGCCAGATATTCCAGTTCCTTACGGCGGCTAACTCCCGAACGCCTGCGTTCCTGAATGCGGATCACGCAGCGGACGATGCGCGCGATCACTTCCTTGGTCGCCCGTTCGAGCATCGTCAGCTCGCTGGGGGCAACGCCGTCCCCGATGAACCAGCGCCGCAAGTTTTCCCAGCCCCGGTTCAGCTCCGCGAGCAGGCTCTCGCGGGAGGGCAATTCCTCGAGCCTGGGCTTGTCCAGTTCGTCGTCCGCCACCCGTTCCAGGAACCTGTCCTTCACCTCGCCGCTGATTTGCAGCAAATTTCCTTCTATTTTATAAGCCGACCGCTGCAGCGCCTGGACAAAATTTTGCAAATAATCGGTCAGCTTTTCCTTGAACACGAGAAACGCCTCGGTCACCATCATTTCTTCCGCCTTGGCCGTCTGGAGACTGGCCATGTAGTCGGCAGCGTTCTCGTGGAGCCGGACGAACGACTCATAAAGCCGGTTCCACAATTCGAGCGCCTCTCCCGGAGCGAATTGCCCGTCTTTCAACCGGATGTCGGTCAGCAGCTGAATGATCCGGTCGAACAGGGTCGGTTCCAGCGAACCGCCGTATCCCGTCACTTTTTCCAACGTTTCGAGCAGACGCTCGATTTCGATCGAATAGGGCCGCAACTGGTACTGCATCTTTTTCTTCAAATATTCCTCGACCGTAGCCGACCTTCCGCCGTCATGCCGGGACGCGAGATTGCCCCACTCCACCAGTTGCTCCAGATCGGCCTGGCACTGCTCCAGCGTATAGTCGGGCAACACGCCCCAGGCCATGATTCCCGCGTATATCTCTTCCGGTCTGAGCCAATACCTCAACCGCTTGTATTCCTGATAAAAAAAGCGCATGATGGCTCGATACCGGGCGACGTTCTCGGCGCTGCTGGCGTATTTGAGTTCCGGCACACTTCTGAGCGACTGAAGGGAGACGGTTTCCCGCACGAATCTTTCTGCTCCTTCATGGTCTGACTTTTTTTTATCATATCATAAGTGAAACGATCCGCAATTTCACCTGACTCTCCCTCCGCTCACGCATGAGCCTGACAGCGGTCAGATAAGCTGGCTTGAAAAGGTTCAGGAGGTATGTCCGGGTTGTAAGTTCGCAAAAAAACCTCCCAACACCTGCTCCAAATAATGGTATACTCGGAACAGGTGCATGGAAGGCTTGCAAGGGCGGTCGGCTACCTCCTGCGAAGGGAGGGATGCCCTTGGATACGTACCAGGCGTTGACGTTGATGATCTCATTCGCGACGCTGGTTGTACTTATCCTTATCCTTTGATAAAAAAAGGAAATAGACCGCCCTCTGCAACGGTAAACGGTCTATTTCCTTAACTGTTTTACCGAAGCCGGCCGCCTTTCGGGCGGCTATGCACCCGGACCGCGGATGTTGCCGCATCTGCGGTTCTTCTTTGCCCTTAGCATAACACGCGGGCCGCGTCTGCGCAACCGCAGGTTCGCGGCCCTGTCACCCGTCCGCGCTTCGGCTGATGACCCGGAACGTCCCCGTGCCGAACGCGCAAAGCTCCCCGTCGGCGTTGTACACGCGGCCCTGGGTGGTGATCATCTTTCGGGAACTGTGCAGGATCTCGCCGGTCACCTTGATGTTGCCGAGGCCCACCGGAGACAGGTAGTGAATGTTGAGATGGGTGGTCACGAGGTTGTCGTCCGGCTTCGCCGCCATGGCCGCGAGCCCCATGGCCGAGTCCAGCAGCGTGGCGTGAACGCCGCCGTGCAAAATGCCGATCAGATTCAAATGATGCGGTTGAACCTCCAGGGAAACGACCACACGGCCGGGCGAGAAGGATTCCAGCCGGGCTCCGAGATAGTCCCAGAACGTGCCTTGCGCCGCCTGATTCAACCGATGGAGAAACGCTGCTGTCCGGTCGTCCATCGCAAAATCCTCCGTGTCGGAATCGTAGTCGGCAATGGGGTCCGCGTTCCCGCAAACGCCGGCTAACCGCTCACCCGGGTTTTCTCCGCTTCCTCCTCGATCAGCTTGCGGCGCAGCACCTTGCCGACAAGCGATTTCGGCAGGCTTTCGCGAAATTCGTAAATCCTGGGCACCTTGTACGCCGCGAGCCGCTCCCTGCACCACGCCTCGAAGCGTGCCGGATCGGGGGAGGCGCCTTTTTTCAGCACCAGGTAGGCTTTGACCGTCTCGCCCCGGTACGGATCGCCCACGCCGGCCACCACCGCCTCTTCCACATCCGGATGTTCGTAGAGCACTTCCTCCACTTCGCGAGGATAAATGTTGTACCCGCTCGCGATGATCAAATCCTTGCGCCTGTCCAGAATATAGAAGAAGCCGTCTTCGTCCATTTTACCCAAATCCCCGGTGTAAAGCCAACCGTCGACGAGCACCTTCGCCGTCTCTTCGGGATTGTTCCAGTAGCCTTTCATGACCTGCGGCTCGCGCACCGCCAGTTCCCCGACTTCGCCGACCGGCACCTCTTCGCCCGTCTCGGGGTTGACGATGCGGGCATCCGTGTCCGGGAACGGAATGCCGATCGACCCCGTCTTGCGCAGGCCCCAGATATTGTTGGCGTGGGTGACGGGGGAAGCCTCCGTGAGACCGTAGCCTTCGATCAGCTTGCCGCCCGTGATCGCCTCGAACTTCTCCTGCACTTCGAGGGGCAATGGCGCCGCGCCGCTGACGCAATACTGGATGGAGGACAAATCGTACTTTTTGATGTCCGGATAATGGATCAACGCCACATACATGGTCGGCGCGCCGGGAAAAACGGTCGGCCGTTCCTTGTGGATCGTCTTCACCACTTGGCCGACGTCGAAGCGGGGCAGCAAAATGAGCGTCCCGGCCTGGTACATCGACAGGTTCATCAGCGTCGTCATGCCGAACACGTGGAAAAGCGGCAAAGCGGCAAGAAACCGCTCCCTGGCGGTCTGTGACCGGTAGGTCCACAGCCTGGACTGCACCGTGTTCGCGACGAGGTTGTAATGGGTCAGCATGGCGCCTTTGGGGGTGCCGGTCGTGCCGCCGGTATACTGGATGAGCGCCAGATCCCGCTCGGCGTCGATCTCCGCCTCGACGGGCGTTGCGGGCGCCCGGCGGAGCCATTTCATCAGATGCACGACCTTGTCGCCGTAAGCGACGTTTCGTTTTACGCCGTCTTTTTTCAGTTTGAGCGGATACAGCACATTTTTGGGGAACGGGAGAAAATCCTGGATGGACGTCACCGCGACGAGGCGGAGGCCGGTGGCCGGCACCACCTTCATGACGCGGTCGAACAGCAGATCCAGCGCCACGATGATCTGCGCGCCGGAATCCTTCATCTGGTATTCCAGCTCGCGCGGGGTGTACAGCGGATTCGTCATCACCACGATGCCGCTGGCGAGCAGCGTGCCGTAGTAGGCGATGACCGCCTGCGGGCAGTTCGGCAGCATGACGGCGACCCGATCGCCCTTTCGGATCCCCGCCCGCATGAGCGCGTTGGCGAAACGGTAGGCGTAATCCCGCAGCTCCCGGTACGATACGACTTTCCCGAAAAAGGACAACGCGGCATGATCCGGATAGGCTTCGGCGGACTGGTGCAAAAAACGCGCCAGATTGTGTTTCGGATATTCGAAGGTCGCTGGTACTTCGAGCGGATAATGCCTTAGCCAGGGTTTGCTCGACATGCCAACCACCCCGTATGAAATGGAAAATTGGGATTCGAAACCTCAAAGCGCGTATTTTTCCGCCTGGATGACCCGGGAAGCGATGCGGCGTTTCAGGGCGACGGTGTTCACGGGCGAACGCCGCGCCAGTTTTTTCAGGACGGACAATTGGGTGCGAAGCGTGTCACCGGTTTCCATCGCCGCCAGCGCCTCTTTCGCCCATTCCTCGATCCGCGCGAACGTTTCGTGCACGAAGACGGTGGTCATGTCCACGGCGTTCTCCGCCTTGACTTCCCCGAAACGGTCGATCAGCTTTTTCGTCCGGAGCAGGGCGCTTTCCATCGCGTAAATCGCGATGACCATGTCGGCCAGCAGGCTGAGCACCTCCTGTTCTTCTTCCAGTTTCGTCTGATACTTCTGCGCCGCCAGCGCGCCAACCATCAGGAACACTTTTTTCGCCATCTCGACGAGATGCGTCTCTTCGGCCTGCGTGCCCTCGAACCATTGCGCCGGCACGTACGTGAGCAGCTCGCTTTGCAGCGCCAGCGCCTTCTGCATGAGCGGCAGCTCGCCTTTCAGGGCGCGCCGGAACAGCGTTCCCGGTATGAGCAGGCGGTTGATTTCGTTCGTGCCTTCAAAAATGCGGTTGATGCGGGAATCGCGGTAAATGCGTTCGATCGGATACTCCTGGATATAGCCGTACCCGCCGTGGATCTGCACGCCCTCGTCGGCGATGAAGTCGAGCGTTTCGGAACCGAACACCTTGTTGATGGAGCATTCCAGCGCGTATTCGGCGATCGCCCGGGCGGACTGCTCGCCGACATTCGGGGCGCTGTAATCGACCTCGGCGAGCCGTTCCTCGAACAGCCCCGCCGTGCGGTACACCATGCTTTCCAGCACGAAGGCGCGGATATTCATGTCCGCCAGCTTGCGGCCGATGAGCGGGAACGACGAAATGGGGCGCCCGAACTGGGTGCGCTCGTTCGCGTACCGGGCGGCCAGCTCGATCGCGTCCTTCGAGGCGCCGAGGCAGCCCGCCGCCAGCTTGAACCGGCCGATGTTCAGAATATTGAACGCGATCCGGTGGCCCTTGCCGACTTCCCCGAGCAGGTTTTCCACCGGCACTTTGACGTCTTCCAGAATGAGCGGACAGGTGGAGGAGCCCTTGATGCCCATCTTCTTCTCCTCCGGACCGACGCTGACGCCCTCCATCGTCCGTTCGACGATGAACGCACTGAAATCCGTCCCGTTCACCTTCGCGTACACGATGAACACTTCGGCGAACCCGGCGTTCGTGATGAACTGCTTCGTGCCGTTCAGGATGTAATGCCGGCCGTCTTCGGACAGCACGGCCGTCGTCTTCGCGCCGAGGGCGTCGGAGCCCGAGGACGGCTCCGTCAGGCAATAGGCGGCGATTTTCTCGCCGGAAGCGAGGAGCGGCAAATACTTTTTTTCTGCGCCTCGGTGCCGAAATAGACGATCGGCAGCGTGCCGATGCCGACGTGCGCACCCACGGACAGCGCGAACGAGAAGGCGCGGGACAGCTTTTCGCTGATCAGCGTCGAACTGATGCGGTCCAGGCCGAGGCCGCCGTACGCTTCCGGCACGTCGGCGCCGAGCAGCCCCAGTTCGCCGGCCTTGCGCAACAGCTTCACGGTCAGTTCGTAGTCGAGCTTCTCGATCTGTTCGTCGTGCGGCGTCACCTCGCCGGCCACGAAGTCGGCCGTCGTCTGGCCGATCATTTTCTGCTCCTCGGTCAAATCCTCCGGCGTGGTCACGCGCCGGTAATCGGTCTCGCCGATGAGGAAGCTTCCGCCGGCGGTCCTGCCGGCCGTCCGGCCTGCCGTTTGGCCTGCCGCTTGATCTGCCGTTTCGCTCATGTCGCCGTTCTCCTTTCCCTGTCGGTTTTGCGGATGATGGGAATTCTCCGTCATGCCGTCCGCCGTTCCATTCAACCGGCATGCACTTCGAATACGCCGGCCGCGCCCATGCCGCCGCCGATGTACATGGAGACGACCCCGAAGCCGCCGCGCCGGCGCAGCTCGTGAAGGAGCGTGGCCGTGAGCTTCGCGCCCGTGCACCCCAGCGGATGGCCGAGCGCGATGGCGCCGCCGTTGACGTTGACTTTCGCCTCGTCCAGTTCCAGCGCCCTAATGATGTGCACGCACTGGGACGCGAAGGCCTCGTTGATTTCAAACAGGCCGACGTCGGCGAGGCCGATGCCCGCCAGGCGCAGCGCCTTCGGGATCGCTTCCACCGGGCCGACCCCCATGATGTCCGGTTCCACGCCGGCCACCGCGAACGAGCGGAACGTGGCCAGCGGGCGGAGCCCCAGCACGTCGGCGCGCTCCCTGCTCATGACCACCGCCGCGGCGGCGCCGTCGCTCATCTGCGAGGCGTTGCCCGCCGTCACGGTGCCGCCCGCCTTGAACGCCGGCCTCAGCGTGGCGAGCACCTCCGGCGTCGTATCCGGGCGAACGCCCTCGTCGGTGTCGAAGGTGAACGTTCGCTCTCGGACCCGGCCGTGCTCGTCGACCTCTTTCCAGGTCACCTCCAACGGTACGATTTCATCGCGGAACTTGCCCTCGCGGAGGGCCGCCGCCGCTTTCGCGTGGGAGCGCGCGGCGAAGAGGTCCTGGTCCTCACGGGAGATGCCGGACCGCTCCGCCACCCGCTCCGCCGTATGGCCCATCGCCATGTACACTTCCGGCATTTGCGCCACGATGTCGGGATGCGGCGACGGCCTGAACCCGGTCATCGGCACGTGGCTCATGCTCTCCACGCCGCCCGCGACGATGACATCGGCGTGGCCGATCATGATGCGCTCCGCCGCATAGGCGATCGCCTGCAGCCCCGACGAACAGAACCGGTTGATCGTCACGGCGGGCACCGACGCCGGAAATCCCGCGTACAGCGCCATGATCCGCGCCACATTGAGACCTTGCTCCCCTTCCGGCATGGCGCAGCCGATGATGATGTCCTCGACGTCCTCTTTCCGCAGTCCGGGCGCCCGCTCCACGGCGGCTTCCAGCACCGCCTTGCCCAGATCTTCCGCCCGCGTCCGGGCCAGGCTGCCCTTCTTCGCCTTGCCGACCGCGGTCCGGACGGCGGAAACGATGACCGCTTCTCTCATCCCGTTCCCCTCCCCCTGGAAAATGTCAGTTTCGCAACGGCTTGCCCTTGGCCAGCATGTATTGCAAGCGCTGCTGCGTCTTCGGCTCGCCGCACAGGCTCAGGAACGCCTCGCGTTCCAGGTCGAGCAAATATTGTTCGGTGACGAGCGAACCGGCCGGCACGTCGCCCCCGGCGAGCACGTGCGCGAGCTTGCCCGCGATCTTGAGGTCGTGATCGCTGATGTAGCCGCCCTCCCGCATGTGATAGGCGCCGAGCTGCAGGACGGCCTTGCCCGGGGCGCCGGCAACGCGGATCTTCTCTTCGGGCGGCGGCGCGTATCCGTCCTGTACCAGGCGAAGCACGGCCTGCTTCGCGGCGTGGATCAGGTGGTCCTGCTGGACCACGACCTGGTCCGTCGGCCGGAAGTAGCCGAGCCGGAACGCATCGTAACCGCTGGTGGACACCTTGGCGGTGCCGATCATCTCGAACACCCGGTTCAGTTCCGGCTGCGGATCCATATCGGGATGCGCCACCGCCAGCCGGCTGACGCGCAGCGCCATTTCCTTGCAGCCGCCGCCCGCCGGGATGAGGCCGACGCCCGTCTCCACGAGGCCGAAATACGTCTCCGCCGCGGCGACCATCCGGTCCGCGGGGAGGCATACCTCCACGCCGCCGCCGAGCGTCATCCGGTGCGGTGCCGCCACCACCGGCTTCTCGAACCGCTTCAGCAGCATCATCGTGTCCTGGAACAGCCGGATGATGCCGTCGATCTCCTCCCATTCCCCGTCCTGCGCTTCCATGAGCAGGATCATCAGGTTCGCGCCCACGCAGAAGTTTCGTCCCTGGTTGGCGATGACAAGCCCCTCGAAGTTGCGGCGCACCTCGTCCAGGCCTTGCCGGATCATTTGCATGATGTCCGCGCCGATCGCGTTGCTCGGCGAATGGAATTCCAGACACGCCACACCGTCGCCGAGATCGATCAGGCTGGCGCCGCTGTTCGAGCGGACGACCCGGTTTTGCTCCTTCAGCTCCCGCAGCGAGATCGCTTCCGGCGGCCGCTCCAGCCGCACATATTGCCCGTTCAGCACGTGGAAGGTCGCGCCGTCCCGTCTCCGGTAAAGCGAGGTGTTCCCCTGCGCGATCCATTCCTTCACCCAGGCCGGGACGTTCAAGCCTTCCGCTTCCATCCGCCGAACCGAGTCGACGAGCCCGATCGCGTCCCACGTCTCGAACGGTCCGAGCTCCCAGTTGAAGCCCCATTTCATCGCCTCGTCGATTTCACGGACGGAACCGGCGATTTCACCGAGCTTGGCGGCCGAGTAGACGAGAACTTTTTTCAGCAGGTTCCAGGCCAGCTCCGAATAGCGGTCACCCCCGCCGAGCAGCGCCTTCGTCTTCTCCGCGGCGCCCTTCGCCAGTCTGGCCGCTTCCAGCGAAGCGGAGGTCACCTTCCGCTGCGGCCGGTATTCCATCGCAGCCAGATCAAGCGCCAGTATCTCGCTGCCTTCCGGCCCCTTCACCTTCCGATAGGACCCCTGGCCCGCCTTCTCGCCCAGCCACCCCCGCTCCACCATGCGGCGCAGCACATCCGGCACGGCGAAGACGGCTTTTTCCGCCTCGTCGTCGACATGTTCGTACACGTTGCCGGCGACATGCACGAACGTGTCCAGGCCGACCAGGTCGAGGGTGCGGAACGTGGCGCTTTTCGGGCGGCCGAGCGCGGGACCGGTGACGGCGTCCACCTCCTCGACGGTGTATCCTTTTTCGAACATCTCCTGCAGCGTCACCATCAGACCGTACGTGCCGATCCGGTTGGCGATGAAGTTCGGCGTGTCCCGGGCCACCACGACGCCCTTGCCCAGCCGCCGCTCGCAAAACTCTTTCATCCCGCTGACGATGGCCGGATCGGTGTCCTTGCCGGGGATGATCTCGAGCAGCTTCATGTAGCGCGGCGGATTGAAGAAGTGCGTGCCGAGAAAATGCGTCCGGAACGCCTCGCCGCACGCTTCGGCCATGGCGTTGATGGAGATGCCGGATGTGTTCGAACTGACGATGACGCCCGGCCGCCAGTGGACTTCGATCCGCCGGAGCAGCTGCCGCTTCATTTCCAGATTATCCGTGATCGCCTCGATGACCCAGTCGGCGTCCGCGATCCGGTGCAGGTCGTCCTCCACGTTGCCCGGCGTGATGCGCTCCGCGAACGCTTCATCGTACAGCGCGGGCGGGTTCGCCTGCCGCAGCTTCGCCTTCGCCCGGTTCGCCAGGCGGTTGCGCACCGCCGGGTGCTCCAGGGAAAAGCCCTTTGCCGCCTCTTCATCCGTCAGCTGCTGCGGAACGACATCCAGCAGGAGACACGGAATCCCGACGTTGGCCAGATGGGCGGCGATGCCCGACCCCATCACGCCCGAACCGATGACCACCGCTTTGCGTATCGCAATCATTTGCCAGAGGACCTCCTCCCGACCGTTTTTCATTAATTTTTCAAAATTCAATCGCCGAACACGGACTGCGCCAGGAGTTCCGCCACGTCGCGGGCCTTCACCCGCTCGTCCGCACCTTTCAGCTTCACGCCGTCCTCCATCATCGTCAGGCAATACGGACAGGCGCTGCCGATGACGGTCGGGTTCGTCTCGAGCGCCTGCTCGGCGCGCGCCAGGTTGATCCGTTTGCCGGACGTCTCTTCCATCCACATCCGGCAGCCGCCGGCCCCGCAGCACATGCCGTTCTCGCGGGAACGCGCCATCTCCGCCAGCTCGACGCCGGGAATCGCCCGCAGAATGTTGCGGGGCGCGTCATAGACGCCGTTGTACCGGCCGAGGTAACAGGAATCGTGGTAGACGACGCGCTCGTTCACCGCATGGCGGGGCTTCAGCCGGCCGGAGCGGACAAGCCGGTCGAGCAGTTCCGTATGGTGAAGCACCTCGACCCCTTCCAGCCCGAAGTCCGGGTATTCGTTTTTCAGCGTGTTGTACGCGTGCGGGTCGGCGGTGACGATCCGGCGAACGCCGTATTTCCGGAACGCGGCGATGTTCTCCGCGCACAGCTGCTGGAACAAAAGCTCGTTGCCCATCCGGTGCGGCGTGTCGCCGGAGTTGCGCTCCTCGTTGCCGAGGATCGCGAAGCGGACGCCCGCCTCGTTCATGAGCCGGACGAACGCGCGCGTCACCTTGCGGGTGCGCGGGTCGTAAGACCCCATCGATCCGACGAAAAAGAGAACCTCGAAATCGGGCTCATCCTTTACGGTCGGCACCCGGACGTCCCCCGGATCGCGCGTCCACCCGTCACGTTCGTTTCGGCTCAGGCCCCACGGGTTGCCCTGCCGTTCGAGGTTCTGCATCGCGCGCTGGCCTTCGTGCGGCAGGCGGCCCTGCATCAAGACGAGATGACGGCGCAGGTCGACGATCTTGTCGACGTGCCCGTTGCCGACCGGACACTGGTCCTCGCAATTGCGGCAGGTGGTGCACGCCCAGATCTCGTCCTCCGTCACGACGCCGCCGATGAGCGACACTTCCGACACGGGCGCGTCCCGCTTTTTCCAGGAAGCCTCCTGCCACGCCAGCGTCGGCCGGATGTCGGTGATCCCTTGCGCCGTTTCCCACCGCACGCCCTCCGATTCCGCCGCATGCACCGCGTGGGCGCCGCCTGCGCCGGCAAAGGCGAACCCCGGCACCCAGGGCGACCTGGACGTGACCGCCGCCCCTTTTTCCATCAGGTGATCCCGCAGCTTGACGATGAGATGCATCGGCGACAGCGCCTTGCCCGTGCCCGAAGCCGGGCACGCGTTCGTGCAGCGGCCGCATTCGACGCAGGCGTAGAAGTCAAGCATCTGCTTCTGCGTGAATTCCTCGACGGCGCCGACGCCGAACGATTCCGCCGCTTCGTTCTCCAGATCCAGCCCGGCCAGCCGTCCGACGGGCTCCGGCCGGCGGAACCAGATATTGACGGGCGCGGTGAAAATGTGAAAATGCTTGGACTGCGGGACATAGACGAGAAAGGCGAGCAAAATGAGCAGGTGGAGCCACCAGCAAACGTAAAAACCGGCTTCCGCCACCGGATCGGACAGACCCATAAGCCCCGACGCGATCCACGAGGAAACCGGCGCGAGCGGACTGGGCGGCAGGCCGGCCCAGGCCCGCTCGAACGCCAGCGCCAGCAGGACGGACAACATCAGCCCGGCGATGAACCAGAGGACGACGCTCGGCTTCCGGCCTCTCTTGAGGCGGGGCAGCTTCTCGACGTACCGGCGGTACGCCGCGTAGCCCACGGCCGCCAGCACCGCGAGCACGGTCAGTTCCTGCAGCAGGCCGAAGCGGCAGGTGCCCTCCGCCGCTCAATCCTTTCACGATCAGGTCGAGGGCGCCGAACTGCAAAATGATGAAGCCGTAAAACAGGACGATGTGCATGATGCCGCTTTTCCGGTCCCTGAGCAGATTCCGCTGACCGAACACTTCCGAGACAAACGCCCGCAGCCGCTCCCGGTGACGCTGCCGAAAATCGTACGGCCGGCCCAGTTTCAAATAGGAATAGCGGCGGTAGACGGCGAGTCCGAACAGGTACACCGCGTATCCGGTGACGGCCAGAAACAAGAGCAGATTCACGATCCGCCACGCCATCCGTCCTCTTCCTTCCCGTTGGACATGACACGGTCTCCAGGGTTGCCGCAAGAGACGTCTGATCGCCTGGCCATCATGTTGTAAGCGATTACACCTCCGTTTTTCAAAAATCTTATGGGAGCATTCCGGACAAGACGGATTGACAATCGGTACCGATTCCCATAAGATGAAGAAGAAATGAATGAACATTCATTCATTTTAGTCTGATTTTACCATTTGAGGTGACCTGATGACAAGCAGGAAAAAAGAGAAATATCATGCCATCCTGGACGCGGCGCTTCGCGTCATCGCCGAGCACGGTTACCACAATTCCCAGGTGGCGCGGATCGCCAGGGAAGCGGGCGTTGCCGACGGGACGATTTATTTATATTTCAAAAACAAGGAAGATATCCTCATCTCCCTGTTCCGGGAACGGCTGGGCGACCTGATCGAACGGTTCCACGCCAGCGTCCGGGAGACGGATTCGGCGGAGGAGGCGCTGCGGAAAATTTGCGAACTCCATTTCGCCGAACTGGAGCGGAACGTTCCGCTGGCTTACGTGACGCAGATCGAACTCAGGCAAAGTTCCCTCGAGCTGCGCAAGGCCATCGGCCAGGTTCTGAAACCGTACATCCAGCTCATAGAAAAGATCCTGCGGCAGGGGATGGAAGAAGGGCTGTTTCGCCCCGATCTCGACGTGAAGCTGGCGCGCCTTCTCGTGTTCGGCGCCATGGACGAAGTTGTCACCTCCTGGCTGATCGGGGGACGCAAGTACTCGCTGACGGCGCAGATCGACGGGACGGTGGAATTTTTCCTGGGAGGGCTGAAAAAATAGGCGGTCCGGCCGGCTGCCCGTCAATTTCCATTTTATTCTTATGGGGAGGGTGCGGTGAAGATGAACGTGGTGGTGCTGCTGAAACAGACGTTCGACACCGAGGAGAAAATCGTCATCCAGGACGGGACGGTGTCCGAGGACGGAGTGAAGTTCATCATCAACCCGTACGACGAGTACGCCGTGGAAGAGGCGCTCCGGATCCGGGAGCGGCACGGCGCGGCGGCCGGGTCATCGTCGTATCAGCCGGGCCGGAACGCTGCGCGGAAGCGCTGCGCACGGCGCTGGCGATGGGCGCCGACGAAGCCGCGCTCATTTCGGACGAACGGATCGGCGGCGACGAGTTCGCCGTCGCCCGCGCGCTCGCCGCGTACCTGCAGCAGCAACCGTTTGACGTGGTGCTCGGCGGCTTCTTCTCCGTCGACAACGGCGCCGGCCAGGTCGCGATCCGGGTGGCCCATCTGCTGGGCATCCCGCACGTATCCTCGATCGTCAAACTCGGGATCGACGAGCGAAAGGCCACCGTCCTGCGCGACGCGGAAGGGGACACGGAAACGGTGGAGGTGTCCCTCCCGGCCCTGTTCACCGCGCAACAGGGGCTGAACGAGCCCCGCTATCCGTCGCTGCCCGGCATCATGCAGGCGAAGCGGAAGCCGTTTAGGCGGCTTGCCCTCGACGATCTCGGCCTGACGGAGGCGGACGTTGCCCCGAAAAGCGCGCGCGTATCCCTCGCGCTGCCGCCCGCGCGCAAGGCGGGACAGCGGATCGAGGGCGACCCCGCCCAGCAGGCGGCTGCGCTCGTCCGCCTGCTCCGTACCGAAGTGAAGGTGCTCTGACGCCCGTCATCGCAGAGCGTCTCGTTTTATCGTTCGCACCCCTGTCGAGAGGAGGACGACCCATGGGCAAAACCTTCCTGACCGTCGCGGAAGCGCGGGACGGCAAACTCCGGCGGATCGCGCTGGAAACGATCCGGGCGGCGAAGCTCGCCGGCGAAGAAGGCGACCGGATCGAGGCCGCCATCATCGGCCACGAAGTGGACGCGTTCGCGCAGGAACTGGCCGGTTACGGCGTCGAACGGGTGACGGCCGTGGATCATCCGGATCTGGCGCATTACAATCCGGAGACATATTTCCACGCCCTTGCCGCCGTGCTGGACGCGGTGCGGCCGGACGCCGTCTTTTTCGGGCACACCGCCATCGGCCGGGATCTGGCGCCGAAGGCGGCCGCACACCTGAACGCGGGGCAAATTTCCGACGTCGTCGCGCTGGAAAAGGATGCCGACGGCCTTACGTTCACCCGGCCAATCTACGCCGGAAAGGCGTTCGAAACGAAGCGGTTCACGGCGGGGCCGCTTGTCGTGACGTTCCGGCCGAACAACCTGCCCGCCGCGGAATCCGTTCCCGGCTCGGGGGCGGAAGTGGCGCAGCTCCCCTATGCCCCGCCCGCCGACCTTCGCGCCGTCGTGAAGGAGGTCGTGCGCAAAACGTCCGGCAAGGTGGACCTGACGGAAGCGCGCATCGTCGTCTCCGGCGGCCGGGGCGTGAAGAGCGCGGATGGTTTTCAGGTGCTGGAGCGGCTGGCGGAAGTGCTGGGCGCGGCGGTCGGCGCCTCCCGCGGCGCCTGTGACGCGGGGTATTGCGACTATGCGCTGCAGATCGGCCAGACCGGCAAAGTGGTCACGCCGGATCTTTATATCGCCTGCGGCATCAGCGGCGCGATCCAGCATCTGGCCGGGATGAGCCAGTCGCGCGTCATCGTCGCCATCAACAAGGACCCGGAAGCGCCGATTTTCAAGGTGGCGGACTACGGCATCGTCGGCGACCTGTTCGAGGTGGTGCCGCTGCTCACCGAGGAGTTCCGGAAAGCGTTGGCCGAGGGCGACGGTTGATGCCCGCCGCCGGACAATCCTTGTTTTAATGCAAAAATGCAACATAATGAGACCCATCACGGGAAAACGGCTCCGTATCATGCATTTTTGCTTTAATTCCAGCCTATTTCACGGAAAACGTCCGAATATGATGCAAAAAAAGCATTAAGTCATCATCCGCTTCGTCCGTTGAGAGCCCTTGCAGCCGGTTCCGAAGAGTCACCCATGCCGGGGCGTACAAACGCGGCGGGCGGCGTCGTTGCTCACGGCGCCGCCCATCGCTTGACAAAACGGTATCCGGTTTCCCGGAAGCCGCATCGCCGGTAGAACTCGTGCGCTACCCGTTCGCGCCCGAATCCGCTGACCAGCCAAAGTCCGAGGCACCCTTTTCCCGCGCCAGTTCCTCCATGAACGCCATCATGGCGGTGGCAATTCCCCTTCTCCTGGCCTCCGGGTGAACCACGAGCGCGGGGACCTCCCCCAAAGCGGCTGCATTCCTCGATATTCTCGCGGATCCGGAACGCGCACAGTCCGAGGACGCGGCCGTTTTCTTCGCAGACGTACAAAAAATCAAACGGACTGTTTTCGCAAAACCGCAGACGGTCCTCCGCCCCGGCCTCCGCAAGGGGGCGCCCACGCAGTTCGCCGAGCAGAAAAGCCAAATCCTTTACATCCCGCCGTTCGGCCAATCTCACACCCATGCTTCTTCCCCGCTTCAACGGAAATCTTGCGGATCGCCGGCATCCCTTGCGGACGCCGCGGCCGGCAAAGGCTCACATGGAACGGCGTCGGACCGGACAGCCCCTTACTCAAGGAGCCGGTACACCCTTGCTTCGTACGGCCTCAGTTCCAGCCGGTCGAGGGGCTCCCGCTCGTCGGCGTCGGCGAAGTTGGCGATCATGAGCCGGCGGCCCGAATGGCGCAGATGTCCGGGCAGCTCAAACCGCGCGTCCCGCGCGGAGAAATTGAGCATGACAAGCCACCGCTCCCGCCCCAGCGTGCGGGTATAGGCGTAGATCTGCGGGTGGTCCTCCAGGATGAGATCGTACCGGCCGTAGACCACGACGTCGTGTTCCCTGAGCAAACGGATCAGTTTTTTATAGTAATGAAAAATCGAGTCGGGGTCGGCCAGGGATTCCTTGGCGTTGATCTCGGCGTAGTTGGGGTTCACCTTGATCCAGGGCGTCCCGGTCGTGAAACCCGCATTGGGCGAGTCGTCCCACTGCATGGGCGTCCGGGCGTTGTCCCGCCCCTTCGCATGGATCAGCCGGAGCACCCAGTCCGCCGGCAGGCCGCGCTCGACGGTGTATTCCCGGTACATGTTCAGCGTTTCGATGTCCCGATAATCGTCGATGGAGTCGAACCGGACGTTGGTCATGCCCAGTTCTTCCCCCTGATAGATGAACGGCGTGCCCTGCAGAGTATGCAACAGGGTGGCCAGCATTTTCGCCGATTCCTTGCGGTATTTCCCGTCATCCCCGAAGCGTGAAACCATCCGCGGCTGGTCGTGGTTGTTCAGATACAGCGCGTTCCATCCGGTGCCCGCGAGTCCCGCCTGCCATTTGTGCATGACCCGGCGAAACTCCCGGAGCGTCCACGGTTTCAGATCCCACTTTCCGCCCGGGCCGGCGTCCAGATCCATATGCTCGAATTGGAACACCATCTGCAGTTCGCCCCGGTCCTCTCCCGTGTACAGCCTGGCCTCCTCCACCGTGACCCCCGGCGTCTCCCCGACGGTCATGGCGTCGTTGCGGGACAGCACTTCCCGGTGCATTTCCTGCAAAAATTCATGCACCCGGGGACCGTTCAAAAAGTGCTCGCCGCCCCATGCGAGGCGGGCATCCCCCACGCTCGGCAGGCCAGGCGTCTTGGAGATGCAGTTGATGACGTCCATGCGGAATCCGTCGACACCCTTGTCCAGCCAAAATCTCATGATGTCGTAGACTTCCTGCCGGACGCGGGGGTTTTCCCAGTTGAGATCGGGCTGCTTCCGGGAAAAAAGATGCAGATAGTACTCCCCCGTACGTTCGTCGTACTCCCAGGCCGGACCGCTGAAAAACGAAACCCAGTTGTTCGGCGGCCGGCCGTCCTTGCCGGGGCGCCAGATGTAGTAATCGCGGTAGGGGTTGTCCCTGGAGGACCGGGACGCGACAAACCAGGGATGTTCGTCGGAGGTGTGATTGACGACCAGGTCCATCATCAGCTTCATGCCGCGCCGGTGGATGCCTTCCAGAAGCTCTTCCCAGTCCGCCATCGTGCCGAATTCGTCCATGATGTCGCGGTAGTCGCTGATGTCGTACCCATTGTCGTCGTTGGGCGACTTGTACACCGGGCAAAGCCAGATGACGTCCGCCCCCAGCTCCCGGATGTAGTCCAGTTTCGACAGGATGCCCCGCAAATCGCCGATGCCGTCGCCGTTGGAGTCCATGAAGCTGCGGGGGTAGATTTGGTAGACCACGGCTTCCTTCCAGTGCGCCCTGCGCATGACCATCCCCCGTTTGAACGTTTTCCGCCTGTCCATGCGCGCCCGTTTCCGGTTTATGGTACCGCTATATATTCAATGCCACATCAAAATTGTATCGGTTACTCGAAGAAACCGCAATGCGTCTTATTCCATCCTGTCTCCGGCGCGGACGGTTTTCCACCACACACCCGTAAACTCGGGCACGATGGGGCTTCCCCGCTCTCTCGTCTTGCGTCCGGCCTCTTCGCCGAAAAACCGGTGGACGATTTCGGCCGCTTCCTCCGCGGAATCGAACCGGTAATCCGTCCGGATTTGCACATGCCGAAAGCCGTGAGAGCCGGAGAGCCGTTCGAAATATGGGCGCAAAAAATCCTGGACGACCGGTTCATCGACGCCCGTGCCCAGCGTTTCCAGGATGATGATGGTTCCGTCGTCCCGCAGAATTCTGCTGCATTCGTCCAGCACGAGGTTCAAATTTCGCTCCCCGTCCTGATTATTCGCATTGGCAAGATAGCAGACGCTCCATCCCGCCGTCACAATATCCACGCAGCGGTCCGGGAGCGGCAATTCGCGCATGTCCGCCGTGACAATGCGCCATCCGTCCGCCCGTATCCGGGCAAGCTTCTCTGCGGCGACCCGCAACATGTCCGGGGCATAGTCGACGGCCACCACCTGCCGGGCGAGCGGCGCCGCCATGCAGCTCAGCCTCCCGGTCCCCGCTCCGAGATCGACCACCGTTTTTCCGTGAAAATCGGCGATGGAAAAAAGCGTCTTCGGAATGTTTCCCTCATGATCCTCGCAAGCGATGAGACGTTCATAATCGTCCGCAATCTTCTTCCGATAGACATCCGAATTCCTCAGCATCCAAGACCGCTCCTTGCAAGAGATTGTATGGTGGCACGAAGGCACATCCGGGTCAAAGGCCCGGCTGCTCATCATTTTACAACGTCTGCCATGCGTCCCCAATCCGTCCGAAGCATGAAAACCGCAGTTATTCGGGAAAGTTTTTCTCATTGACAGGGGACCGATGCTGAAATATAATTATTTGGAAACAAAATTGTTAAACAAAAATGAACTCAAAAATTGTGAACGGGGTGACCGATGGTGTACGGTTTTTGGCGCACGCCGGCCCGTCATGTCCATGGTTGCCGTTGAATCCTTTTGCATGTCAATGATATAAATAAATAGAATTAAATGTTCAAAAATGGGGAAACCGGCCATGCCAAGACCAATGGAATTCGCCTATCAGTTCATCAAGGACAAAATCCTGGACGGCAGCTACCGGCCGTCGCAGAAGCTCAATGAAAGCGACTTGTCCAAGTTGATCGGCGTCAGCCGCAACACGGTCAAGAAAGCCCTTCTCAAACTGGAACGGGAAAATCTGGTGGAAATCGAAGAAAACAAGGGAGCCACGGTCAAATCCCACACCCTGGACGAAATCCTGAACTATCTGGAGATCCGGGAAGTGCTGGAAGGACTGCTGGCCCGCCGCGCGGCGGCCTCCATCACGGACGAGCAGCTTCACGAACTTCAGGATGTGTACCGCCGGATGGAGGATCACCTGAAAAACAACCGTCTGGACGAGTATTCGGTCCTGAACCGGGCCTTCCATCAGATCATCTACGACGCTTCGGATAACCGGCAAGCGGTGGAATTGGTCAACGTCATCAAGACGCAGCTGTTGCGCTACCACCTCCGCACGGTCCTTGTTCCGGGCCGGAATCATGAGTCGCTGGAGGAACACCGACAGATCCTGGAAGCGCTTTTGGCGCGCGATCCCGCCCGGGCGGAGGAATGCATCCGCCGGCACGTGGGCCAAATCAGCAAAACCATCCGGACGCATCATCAAATTCTCGTCTGACCGGTACCGTGACCGGGCGATCGGCGGCCGGCACGGAAGAATTTCCGCTGGTCGTAAGCGGGCTGCGGCGTACGGTTCCCGACGCGGGGCGTTTTGCCCCGCTTTTTTTTGTCCGTATTGCGGCCCGGCCGAAGGCCGGTCTGTCGTCGCGGATTTGCGGTTCGACGGGCGAATCACACCGGCTTCTGTAGTCGATTTTTCGGCCAAAACCCCTTCCACCCCCTCCTCCGAGGCCAACCCGCCTAACTGGCTTGCAGCATGTCGCCCCCGGGACACGGCGCGATCCCCATCCTTATTGACAGATCGGAAAAACAAGAAGTATACTTAAGATGATATTCATTATTGTTAAACAATTTTGAGAAACCAAACTTATAGGTGGTGTTGCAGCAAGATGCACGAAGACATCCTCGCCGGCGCATACGACCTCCACGTGCACACCGGCCCCGACGTCCTGCCAAGGAAGCTGGACGACCTGGAAATGGCCGATCGGCTTATGCGCCTTGGCATGAAAGGCCACGGCATCAAAAACCATTATTTCTGCACGGCGGAACGGGCCAGGCTCATCAACGCCTTTCGCCCGGGATACCAGGCTGTGGGCGGCCTTTGCCTGAACAACACCGTGGGCGGACTCAACCCCGTTGCCGTCGAGATGGCGGCGCGCGACGGCGCGAAGATCATCTGGATGCCCACCTTCGATTCCGCGAACGAGCAGGATCACATCCGGCGCAGCCCGCCGGACAAACTGCCTCACTGGGCGCAGCTCCGGCTGGAATACGAACGGCGCGGCAAGCCGCTTCCCGTCATCGGCATCCTGGAAGACGGCCGTCTGAAAAAAGCCGCGTCCGAAGTGCTGGAGGTGATCGCCAGCCACCGGCTCATTCTGGCCACCGGCCATCTGGGGAAAGAAGAAGTTCTGGTGCTGGTGAAGGAAGCCGTGCGCCACGGCGTCCGCAAAATCGTCGTCACGCACCCCAATTTCCCTTCCCTGCGACTGTCCAAGGAAGAGCAAAAAGAACTGGCGGAACTCGGAGCCTTCATGGAGCATTGCTACACCACCCCCAATACGGGCAAGGACACCTGGGAAGCGGTCATCGAGCAAATCCGTTATGTCGGTCCCGGACGCTGCATTCTCTCCACCGACCTCGGACAGCCGGCGGGACCGTATCCCGACGATGGGCTCGCGGACTTCGTCGGCAAGCTCCTGGAAGGCGGCTTCCGCAAGGATGAAATCCGCAGAATGACGGCGGAGAACACTTCCTATCTGGTGGAATCATAAAAAGGAGAATCCGGCATGATCGACCCGAATACCAATCTGCTGGTTGTCAGCGCGCACGCGGCGGACTTCGTATGGAGAAGCGGAGGCACCATTGCCAAGTACGTCAAGCATGGCGCCAATGTCGCCCTGGTCATCCTGAGCTACGGCGCCCGGGGCGAATCCAACGATCTGTGGAACGCGGAAGGCCAGACGATGGCCAACGTCAAGGCGATCCGGCGCGGCGAAATCGAAGCCGCGGCGGAAGCCCTGGGCGTACAAAACTACGAAATCTGGGATTTCGACGATTACCATATGACGTTCACGCCCGACCGGATGGACCGGCTCGTCCGCAAGATCCGGGAAGTGAGGCCGCACATCATTCTGACCCACGGTCCGAAAGACGCCTTCAATCCCGACCATGAAACCGTCTCGAAGTACGTCTTCGACGCTTCCGTGCTTTCCACATCCAATGGCGTCCGCATCGAGGGCTATCCCACGGCCAAACAGGCCAAGATCTTCGGCTTCGAGCCGCACCAGCCCGAAATCAGCGCCTTCAAGCCGGATGTCATCGTCGATATCACGGACACCTACGAGCAAAAATGGGCGGCGATGAACTGTTTCAAGGCGCAGGGACACCTGATCGACTATTACGCGGCGAAAGCGGCGCTGCGCGGCAACCACGCCCGCCGGTGCTCGGGAATCGGCCGCTGCAAATACGCCGAAGCGTTCAGCCGGTTTTTCCCTCTCGTCGGGGAGGAACTGATCTGATGGAAAAATACGTGATCCGCAACATTGAGCGGCCGAATGAAAAAATTGTCGAAGCTTTCAGGGATATCGGCGTGTCCACCGTCTACGAGGCGCAGGGCAAAACCGGCCTGATGGCCCCCGTTCTCAAGCCCGTCGCCCCCGGCAGCGCCGTCTGCGGCCCCGCCGTCACCGTCACATGCCCCTCCGGGGACAACCTCATGATCCATGCGGCCATCGAGGTGTGCCAGCCAGGCGACGTGCTGGTCGTCACGACCCTCGGCGGCGACAATCTGTACGGGATGATGGGCGAGCTCATCGTCCGGGCCCTGATGAAGCGCGGCGTACAGGGCGTCGTCATCGACAACGGCGTGCGGGATGTCAAACCGATCCGCGATCTCGGTTTTCCCGTGTGGGCCAGAGGCGTCCATTCGCTGGGCACCACCAAATCGCGGGGCGGATGGGTCAACGCCCCGGTGGTATGCGGCGGCGTCGCGGTGGAGCCCGGCGACCTGATCCTGGGCGACGACGACGGCGTCGTCGTGGTGAAGAAAAAGGATGCGCAAGCCGCACTGGAAGCATCCCGGAAACGGGTGCAAAAAGAAGAAGGCACCCTGGAAAAAATCGGACGCGGCGAGCTGAGCCTGGACTATTACAACCTGCGGGCCGTGATGGAACGGGAAAACGTGGTGTATTACGATAATGAGGAGGACTATCGCGCAAGGAGGAGTTGACATGACGGCTCCCATCCTGGGATTCATCGGCTTCGGGGAAGCGGCGTCCTCCATCGCGGAAGGCTTGCGCTCCGAAGGCCTGGCGGACATTCGCGCCTTCGATGCCGGCACGGACCATCCCTCGCTGGGCCCGCTGATTCGGGAACGGGCCGAACGGACGGGCGTGGAACTTAAATCTGCCCTGGAAGAACTCATCGCATCCTGCGACCTGATCATCAACGCCACCAACGCCAAAGCAGCGGAAGCCGTCGCCCGGGAAGCCGCCCGCTTTCTGCGGCCGCACCAGCTGTACGTCGACCTCAACTCCGCCTCGCCGATGACGAAGGAAAGCATCGCCGCCCTCATCGCCGGGTCGGGCGCCCCGTTCGTCGATGCGGCGGTCATGGAATCGGTCCCGCCGCACAGGCACAAGGTGCCCATGCTGGTCAGCGGCAGCGGGGCGGAAGCGTTCCTCGGGTTCGGCGAAAAGTACGGCATGAAGCTGACGTACGCCGGCCCGCGCGCCGGCGGTTCCTCCGCGCTCAAGATGTTCCGCAGCGTGTTCATGAAAGGATTTTCGATGCTGCTGCTCGAAACGTTGCAGGCCAGCGAAAAGTACGGCGTCTCGTCCGACATCCTGGCATCGCTGGAGCAAACGCTGCGGCAGAGGTCCCTGGAGGAAGCGGCCCATTTCCTGCTGACCCGATCGGCCATCCACGCCGAACGCCGGGTGGCGGAGATGGATGAAGTGCTCAAAACGCTGGAAGCCCTCGGGATTCCCACGCAAATGTCCCACGCCACGAAGGCGAAACTCCAGGCCCTGGCCGACGCGGGACTCAAGGATCGGATCGACCCCGGGGCTCCCCCGGACTTCCGCAGCGTTCTGCGGGAACTGGAATAAAACCGGATTTCAAGGGCCGATATCGAACCGCGAGGCCGCCGTAATCGGCGGCCTCGCTCCATTTTTCACCGGAAAAAACGTCAGGGGTTGTCCATTCGGCATGCCAAAAGAACAAACTCAAATATTATAATAATATTAAAATTCTTAATCTTTTATGGGGCACGGAGGAGGAAATCGGATGCGGGGGATGGCGGCAGAACGGCGTATCTTGTTTATCAATGTATACGCTTTTTCTGTAAATTTTCAAAACGCGGCCCTCATGACCATCGTGGTTCCGGCGGCGCTTTTCCGGCTCGATTACGCGAACCACACCTCGACGCTGGCCCAGCTGGCCGCGGTCAGCTCGCTGATCGCCATGCTGCTGCCGCCGGCCGCCGGTTTCTGGTCCGACCGCTGGCGGGTCCGGGGGATCGGGCGAACGGCGTTCCTGCTCGCGGGCGGCGGCCTGAACGTGGCCGGATTGGTCGCGATGGCCTTGGCGCCTTCCTTCGGCGTATACACGCCCAGCCTGCTGATGGCGATGGTGGGCAATGCCGTGGCGATCGCGGGATACCAGGCGCTGTGGTCCGAATCGGTGCCGGCGGCCGCGCGGGGAAACGCGGCCGGCGTGCGCGGGGCGGCGGTACTGCTGGGCAACGTCGCGGGGCTCGTTTGCGCAGGCCTGTGGGGCGAACAGGCGGTGCTCGCCATGGCGGCGGTCATGGCGACGGGGCTCTTGCTCACCGCGCTGATGGTTTCCGGGAACGCCGTCCGCCCCATCCCCGAACCGCCGGTTTTGGACCAGGAAAAAGCCGCCGTCGACCTTTCCCGTCCCCCCGTCGGCCGCGGCCGGGACTTCATCCGGGTGTTCTGGGCGCAGGGGTTTGTCTCTTTCGGCATGATGCTGCTCATGACCTTTGTGTTTTATTTCTTCACGGACGTGTTGAATGTCGGAGACGCCGCAAGGCAGACGTCCTACGTCGCCGTGCTCGCCCTCGGGGGAGCGGCCTTCGCCAGCCTGTACATCGGGCGAATCTCGGACCGCACGGTGCGCTGCAATCTCGTCGCCGCGTCCAGCGTCCCGATGGCCGGTGCCGCCGTGGGATTTGCCCTGCTGGGGGAGGAAATGTGGAAAGAACCGGTCTGGCTGGCGATTCTCGCGCTGTGTTTCGGCATCGGCTACGGGGCCTATACCTCCACGGGCTGGGCGCTGGCCATCGACGCCCTTCCGAACCCGAAAAACGCGGCGCGGGATCTCGGCTTTTGGGAAATGGCCGCCACGCTGCCCACCGTCGTCGCCCCCGCCGTTGGCGGATGGGTGCTGGGCCAGTACGCCCACAACCTCCCGCTGGGGTACCGCCTGCTGTTTATTCTCACAGGATGTGCCATCGCGGCGGGAGGAGCGGCCGCCCTGCGGGTGGGACGGCCCGTCCGCCTGCCCCTCGGCGTGCTCGCCCTGCGCCTGCTCATCGCCGTCGGACTGGTCACCGCTCTCTCGTTCAGCTGCCGGCTCCGGGTGTTCGGGCGCATTCCCGGGCAAAAGCATGGCGAGCTGATCATTTCCAACCACCTGCACGACGTCGACGGCATGTTCATTCCGCCCTGCCTGGCGCTGCGCAACCCGCTGCGCCATCCGCTGTGCTTCGTGGCGTCGCAGCGGCTGTTCGAACCGGGCTTTCTGGTCACGCGTTTTCCGGGCCTCCTTCGGCTCGTGAACCGGGTCAATCTGGGAAGCCTCTTCTACGCGCTGGGCGCCCGTCCGATGGAAAACATGCCCCTCTCGCGGCCCCTGGTGAGCTACGCCTACGACGCGCTGAGGCTGCACGGGAACCTGCCGGCGGGGGAAGTGTTTGCGGAAGACGCGCTTCGCCGCGTCGGAGCGCCGCCCGGAGCGAAGCTGAAAGATCTGTGGTCGCCGGAACTGTTGCAGGCGGCGCAAGGATCCGCGTCCCTGGTCGACCTGCGCGAACCGTACCGGTCGGAATTCCGTTTCCGCGTGCGCAGCGTGATCCGCGCGCAGTTGGAGGCGCTGGAGAAGGAAATCGAAGCGGGGGCGTCCGTGTTCATGACGCCGGAAGGCCGCCTCAGCGACACCGGATACGTGAAGCGGTTCCGGCTGGCGCTCGGGCGACTTCAGGCGCTGGCGCGGGAACGTTCGCTCATCGGCATTTCGTACGACCCGTACGCCAGGCGGAAGCTGTCCGTCTACGTGCGCTTTGTTCCCTGGCAGGATGAAGCGGACGCGTTCACGCAGATCCGGGCGATCCGGCCGATCACCGTGAGCCAGCCGCTTTGCGACTGGTTTCTGGAAGAAAAGCCGGAGCGTTTCACCGCGGAAGAAGCCGAAACCGCGGTGAACGTCCGGCTTGGCAACCTGCCTCCGGGGGCTTTCCCCGTTCCGGAACTGCGCGACCGGCGCGGCATCCGCCGCGCGGTGCGCCGGGCGTTGGAGGAAATGGCCCGGCAGGGGGTATTGGCCAGGGACGGCGAAGGACTCCGCCCGGGCACGGTGCGCACGAGCCGAAAGTTCGGCAACGTGCCGGACATGATCGCGCACCTGCGCAACACGTTCCGGGACACCATCGCCGCCCTGGACGAACTCAAACGGATGAACGGGGAAACCAATCCGGGCGCCGCGAGCCTGAACGCCGCGGAACGCGGTTTACACCTCAAACCGTGAGATGGCTTCCTGCAGATTTTTCGCCATTTGGTACAAACCGCCGGCCTGCGTGGAAATCTGCCCGATGGAAGCCAGCTGATCTTTGGTGGCGGCCGCCACCCTTTGCGTATTGTCGGACGCATCCTTCGCGATGCGGGCGCTTTCGTCCGCAGACGCCGCCACCTCTTCCGTGCCCGCGGACAGCTCTTCCACCACCGCCGTCACGCTTTCGATCCTGGCAAATACGCGGTCGACGGAATCGGAGATCTTTTCGAACGCCTCTCCGGCCTGTTTCACCACGGCGACGCCTTCCTGCACCTCCCGCGTTCCCCGGTTCATCGCGTCCACGGCCTGTTCCATGTCGCTTCGGATGTCCCGGATCAGGACGCTGATCTGATTCGCGGACTCCCTGGACTGCTCCGACAGCTTCCGCACCTCGGTGGCCACCACCGCGAAGCCGCGGCCGTGTTCCCCGGCGCGGGCCGCCTCGATGGACGCGTTGAGGGCCAGCAGGTTGGTCTGCGCCGCGATGTCGGTGATCATTTCCACGATCCTTCCGATTTCCCCGGAGCGCTCATCCAGCTTGCGGATAAAGGCCGCCGAACCTTCCACCGTGCTCTGGATCGCCTCGATCTGGCGCACGGCATTCCGCACCGCTTCGTTTCCGGTCTTGGCCTCCGCCTGGGCCGCGTGCGCCAGTTCCGTCACTTCCCCGGACGTTTCCGCGATCTGTTGCACGCCTTGGGCCATTTCGTTCACCGCCCGGGCGCTTTCCGTCGCCGTCTTCATCTGGCTTTCCGCGCCTTCGGCGATCCTTTCGATTTCCAGAGCCACGTCGCGGGACACCTGTTCTGTCTGCTCGCAGATCCGGGACAGCTCGCGGGAAGTGCCGGAAACCTTTTCCCCGGCGTTTTTCACTTCCTGGATCAGGTTCCGGATGGTTTCCGCCATCCGGTTGAACGACTCGGCCAGGGCGCCCAGCTCGTCCTTGCGCTTGAGCTCCACCCGCTGCCGGAGCCTCCCCTTGGCCAATTCCCCCGCGGCCAGAACGACCGCGTTCAGCGGATTCAAAATGGACTGCGCCACGGCCCATCCCACGAAGGCGGTCAAGAGCACCGCCGCCACGACCAAAACGACCTGCAGGGCAATCTGCGCGCTCCGCTGGCCCATGGCGGACCGATACGCGTCTTCGGCCAGCGATTCGTTGGTTTCCACCCATTTGTCCAGAAAATCGTTGAGCACTTCCACCTTGTTATACATGTTCCTTATGTAGACGCTTCTGGCGTATTCCAGGCCGGTGATCTCCCCCATCTTCCGGCCGCCGGCTTCCACCCCGCTTTTGATCTGCTCCCAGTCTTTCAAATAGTTGTTCCATACGATCTCGAACGACGAATAATCCCCCGGATCGACGGCGTACCGGCCCGTATCCTGAGCCAGCGCCGCCAGGTGGTTCGCGATCTGTTCGTTGCGGGAAGCCACATCCGCCAGACGGGCCTGGGCGTCGTCCACGGATTGCAGCACCATGGTGGCCGTTGCCGCATTGACCGCGTGAAACTCCCGGGCCATGTTGAGAATCCGGGTAGCGGCCGTCATTCTTTCCTCGTACAGCTCTTTGGCTTTGTTCCCGATCTGGTTCATGCCGATCAGGCTAAAAACGCTTACAAAAAGCAGGATTACCAATATGACGGCGTAGGAACTGTATAACTTCATGATCAGTCTCGAATCTTTCACGAAACGCGGGAGCAGATCCGGATTGCCCAATTTCGCCTTGCCCAGAAGCTGCTTTACCTTGTCACGCCCGCCGCTTTGGTGCGACATGGTACGTCCTGCCTCCTGTATAAAAAGTTTATCCTTCCTTTTTTTATCGACAAATTTTAGGACTGTTTTAATAGCATTTGTCATGCACCCGCAATAAAGCGATTTCATGCTGGGACGTGGAAATAACGGGAAGGAACTGCGAGTCCCCCTCCCGCCCCGCGGTCAGTCGTGGTCGGGCGCCGTCAGAACCCTTTGGACAGGAGCCACGACCATACGGCCTCCAGGGTCAGTTCGAGGTTGGTCCGCCCGTTCCCGTCCACGTAAGGTTCCCGGTCGCGGAAATAGTCGGTATGCCCGCCGGCGATGGGGATATACGCTTCCTCGTGCAGGGAACCCCGCACCGGTTCCCACCATCTGCCGGGCATGCGCCATCCGCGGGAGGCGAGGCCGCCGAAGGTGGCGATGCGGCTGATCCCGTCGCGGCTCCGGAAGCCGCCCCGACGGTCCGGCGCGCCGGCGCAGACGCTGAGCACGGAACCCCCGAGCCTGGCGGAAATCCGGAAGCGGGGTGAGCCGATCATGACCACCAAAGGCGGTTCCCCCTCCCGCTCCGCCAGCAGCTCCGCCGCCCGCGCCGCCGCGACGCCGCCGCCGCTGTGGCCAACGAGCGCGATCCGGCCGCCGTCAGGGGCTCCGGCTTCACGGATTCGCTCCAGGATGCGGAGACCGCCGACGGATCGCCGGGCGTCCCGATCCGCGAGAAACAGGTCACGGGCGATTTCGCGCAGCTGCACGGCCAGCGAACGGCTCCAGTCCCCGTAGGGAAACAGCGTTTCCGACCGGACGCGGCGGCCGGCTTCCTCCAGCCTGCGGTGCAACGTCGTCCGGAAACCTTCCAGGAAATGGGGAGCGCTTTTCACCCCGTGGAGAACATAGAGATGAACGTTCACGCGCGCTGTTGCTCCTCCTCGTACCGAATTGCCCGGACAATCCGCTCCAGGTCGCTGGGGTGGGTGTCGAACAACCGGACCAAAAGCGGCGGATAAGGATCGTGGAACGCCGACGCCGCCATTTTCCGGGTGAAGGATACCGCCGCCTGCGGATCGCCGGTCAGTTCCAGCGCGTATTGGTCCGCGGCCCTTTCCGATGCCCGGGAAACCGCGTTCGCCGCCGGCTGGGAGATGAACATGGCCAGGGACACCAGCAGCATGATCAGGGGCAGGCCGGACATGTCGGAGATGCGGCGGATGCCCCACCGGGAACCCCGTTTCGCCACGATCCGTTCATACAGCCGCCCGACAACCGCGATCAGAACCAGCGCCCAGAACACGTACCCCGCCGTGGCCCATTCCAAATGGCGCATCGCGTAATGGCCGAATTCATGGGCGATGATCTGCAACAGTTCCTCTTCGCTCAGCCGCTCCAGCGTCGTATCCCAGACGATGATGCGCAGCGTGGAGCCGATGCCCCGGATCTGCGCGTTCATCGCGTTGGTCTTGGAGGACATCTCCGCCTCGTACACCCGGTCGGTCCGGATGTCCGCCCGTTCCGCCAGTTCCAGGATGCTCCGCTCCAGCCGTTCGTCCGTCATGGGCCGGATCTCGGTGAACAGGGGACTGATGAACACCGGCTGGATGTACATGTAAAACACGATGAGCGGCACGGACAACAGCCACAGCTTGAGCTTCCATCGCCCGCCCCGGGACATGAGCCGCTGCGCGATCCCGAGCAGCACCAGCACGGTCAGATAGTCCAGAAAAAAAGAAACGACCCAATCCCGCAGCCATCCCGGCGCCGACTGCGTCGCCACCCCGTGGGCGAAGGACACCCGGTAACGGGCGAACTGTAAAGGCAAAGCCGCAAGGGAGACGGCCGTCCATACCCACAGCGCAAACACAGGGTACCGCATGAGGCGCGGAAGCCGGGTCCGTTCGAGGGATTCCCTCCATCGGACGGCCGCCCCGCCGGCGAGGAGCAGCCACAGCACAAGCCATTGCCACGCCGGAACGACGAAATAGAACCAGCGGCTCCACGGCCGCAGCGACTCGGTTTTCTCCAGCTGTTCGGGCGTCATGTAGACGGCCGGGTCCGCGGCGGTACCGGCGTATTCCGCCGGAACCTTGACGGGCGCCGTATACCAACAGTATACCCCCATCAGGGCGGCATAGACCGCAAACAGCAACAGCGAAACAACAACCGATTTTTTCCGAATGTTCATTTCCCGTTCCTTCCCTGTCGGACTCCGGAATGGCGGGCTCACTTCCCGCCCCGTTCCTTCTCGAATTGCAGCGCGGCGGCGATTCGCTTCGATATGCCCGGATGGTTGTCAAACCACTGGATGAGAAGCGGCGGATTCGGGTTCTTGAGTCCCGCCTGCGCCAGTTTCTGAAGGGACGAAACGAGGGACCGCGGGTCGCCGGTCAACTCCAGCGCGTAGCGGTCCGCCTGTGCCTCCGTGTGTCGGTGGACCGCGTTGGCCCCCGGCGTGACGATGAAAGACAAAAAGGAGACCAGGAGCAAAATGAGGGGCAGGCCCGACAGATCGGACAGCCTGCGGATTCCCCACCGCGCCCCCCATTTCGCGACGATCCGTTCGTACAGCCAGCCGCCGACGCCGATGATGACAAGGGTCCAGAACACGTTGTTTGCCGTGTACACCAGAGTGTCGCGGTGCACAAAGTGCCCCAATTCATGCGCGAGGACGAACAGAAGCTCCCCTTCGCCGGTCTCTTCCAGCATCGTGTCCCATACCACGATCCGCACCGATGACCCGATTCCGGAAATGGTCGCGTTCATTTCATTGGTGACGGCGGACATTTCCGCTTCGTACACCTTGTCGACGGGGACGGCCGCCCGCTCGGCGAGGGCCATGATGTTCCGTTCCAGTCTCTCGTCGGACATCGGTTTCACGGGGGCAAACAGCGGACTGATCAGCACCGGATAAATGTAGTTCATGAGAACGACAAACGGAATGACCGCCAGCGACAGCTTCAGCTTCCATCGCCCGCTCCGGGAGAGGAACCATCGCACAAAACCGAGCAGAATCAGCATGGAAACGTAATCGAGCGCGAACGACAATGCATAGTCCCTGAACCATCCGGAGACGGACTGCGTCGCCACGCCATGGAAGACGGAGTTTCGGTAATCGGCAAACCGAAACGGCAAAAAAAGCAGGGCGGAAACCGTCCGGAGCAGCAGCACGTAAACGGGAAACCGGAGAAAGCGGGGAAACCGGGGACGCTCGAGGAACGCCTGCCACCGGGCGGCCGCCCCGGCGGCGACGAGCACCCAGAAGACGAGCCATTCCCACGAAGGAATGACGAACATGAACCAGTAAGCCCATGACCGGAACGATTCGGTTCGTTCCAGCACGTCGGACGGCATGAACACGGCCGGATCGGCGGCGGTTCCGGCGTATCCCGGGGGTGCCTCAAGAGGCGCCGTGTACCGGAAATAAGCCGCCGCCAAGGCGGCGCAGACGACAAACAGCCCAAACGCGACGAGGACGGATCTCCTCCGTCCGCCAGCGGATTCTATCCTCAGGGCCGGATTCGCCGGACGCATGCGATCCCCTCCCGAATGCGGACGCGAGGCTCCGCTTGTACAGGCTTTCATGAATACAGTAACGAAACTGACATAATTTGAGCAAGCGGAAAAAAAGCTCGTTCATCCCTTGACTTTGCCTTGGCAGCCATGCTATGATGTTTGTCGTTGACACGACGGACGCGCCGGACTAACATGCGCTGGCCGTCTGGCACGTGGAACCCGTGCGGTCGTGGCGGAATTGGCAGACGCGCTGGATTCAGGTTCCAGTGGTGGCAACACCGTGGAGGTTCGACTCCTCTCGACCGCACCATAAGAAGGAAAGTCAAATTCCGGGAGCATCCCGGGATTTTCGTTTTTCAGACGACCTCGGGCCGGGGCGCGTCCGCCGGCACAACCGCGTAAATCCTCGGCAATTTCACCACGCGCCGGTTATCCTTGCGGATGAGCATGTGCGAATCGTCCCAGGCTACCACAAAGCCGATAACGTCGTTCATCTCCAGCGCGTCGCGCACGACCCGCACCCGGGTTCCCTCCACGCGAAAACGGTCCAGTTCTTCATCCGTTACCGTAACCATGGCAATCCCCCCGGCAAAATTATTCCCGAAAACACAACGCCCGCGCAAGACCGGGGTCTTGCGCGGGCCGTCACCGTCATATCGTCAGGCATCCGCCTGTCAACCGACATGCTCCCGCGACTGCGATTCGTTCGTCTCGTACCACTCGTCCAGCACCGTGCCGGACATGACGCGCTTGCGCACGTACTCCACCTGGCGTGGCGTGAAATGATTCGTCCACGGGATGCCCAACTCTTCGCAGAGGCGAACAACGGTCAGCAGTTCGGACCAAGCGACATAGCGCTTGTACCAGAAAAACTGCGGATGCTCGATCATGTACGGGTACAAATCGTCAAATTCGGTATGTTTGCAGTCCAGCGCCCGTTCGAAATGCGTCTTGGCTTCCAGCAGCTTTTTGTGGAAAAACTCTTCCGATCCGACCTTGACGTTCTCCATCACCGCTCGCCTCCCCCCGTGACCAATTTTGATTTATTTTATTATAAAGCACCTGTAAAGAAGAGAAAAGATGAAGACGCCAATCTGTTTCTGTAAATTAATGTTAAAGGTTATTCCTCAAATTCAATGAACCCTTCTCCCATCGCCGAGATCCGGACCAGCGACTCGACGCGGTATCCCATCTCCCGCAGCGACCGGCCGCCATCCTGGAACGTTTTTTCCACGACCAGACCGATCCCGGCCAGTTTCGCCCCCGCCTGTTCCACGATCTGGATGAGACCCCTGGCGGCGTAGCCGTTGGCGATCATGTCGTCGATGAACAGCAGGGAGTCGTCGGCGTCCAGCATGTGCCGGGCGACGATCAGGTCGGACACGATGCCCTTCGTGAACGACGGAACGCGCACCATGTACGATCCGGGATCGTTGAGCAGCGTCAGCTTGCGCCGGGCAAACACGAGGGGTACGCCGAGCGCATGGGCGGTGGCGAACGCCGGGGCGATGCCCGCCGATTCCATGGTGATCACCTTGGTGATGCGCTCGCCGGCGAACCGCCGGGCGAATTCCCGTCCCATCTCCATCGTCAGCGCCGGGTCCGCGCCGTGGCTGAGCACGGCGTCCAGCTGCAACACGCCCGGGGCCACCACGACCCCTTCCCGGCGGATCCTTTCCTTGAGCAGCTCCATAATTTCCTCCATCCCGTGTACCTTACTGAAATTGTATCGGTTCGGCGGGGGAACTGCAACGCGCAGCAAAGAGTGGTGCGAAAAAACTGGAAAAAACCCGAAACTTTCGAGGCGGGTCCATCGTTTTAACTAGTGTAGAGGACTCAGAGGGAGAGAACCATGATGGCCGGTCGGAATCGAATCGCGGGGATGATTGTCGTCGCGCTTTTCGCCTTGTCGCTGATGGCAGCCTGCAGCTCCCGTGCCCAGCAGGAAACCGGGGCGGGAGAAACTTCGGCTCCTGTCCTGCCGGAGACGCCTTCCCCTTCGGCTTCCGCCGCCGCTCCGCCGGCCGTCTTCGCCGTCAAGCCGGCGGAAGACGCCGGGAACGCGAGCCACAAGCCCGATCCCCTGGAGCCGTTGACGGCGGACAGCCAGACTCCGGACGCCCGGACGGCTGATGGGGATGGAGACGCCGGAGACGACGGCCCGTTGACCGACCAGCCGCTGGACGCCGGCAATCCGTCCCTGAACGGCATTTCCCTCGGCACTTCCCAGCAGGAAGTGGCGAGGCGCTTCGGGGCTCCCGCCAACCGGTACACGCTGCCGGACGACGGCCGGATCGTGGAGATGAACGAATACGGCGGGTTTACGGTGGGCTTCTCGAATGGAAAAACCGTCTATGTCGAAATCTATTCTTCCGAAGTCCCGACGGGCATCCGCGGGCTGGCCGTCGGAGGAACCGCGGAAGAAGCCGCCCGCTCCCTCGGCGTCATCGCCGATCCGTTCTCCAACGTACTCGTCGCCCGGGTGGAAGGCGGGATGCTGAAAGTCGATCTCGATCCGGAAACGCACCTGGTCATATCCGTCCGGCTACTGGGCGAATCCTGAGCCGCGGTCCCCTCGCCGCGGCGTTTGTTATTTTGATTTCTCCCTTACCCGTCATGCATGTCCCCCCGGCGTCATATCCATGAAAAAAGTGACCACACCTGACGTGGGGGGTGCCGGCGATCGGATCGTGGTATCGCAGCTTCCAGATCGGATTTACCTTCATCGGCACCGTGGTGGGCGCCGGCTTTGCCACCGGGCGGGAAGTGATGCAGTTTTTCACCCGTTTCGGACACTGGGGCGTCCCCATGATCGCCGTCACGACAGGGCTGTTTGTCTGGCTCGGGGCCAAGACGATGCTGCTGTCCGCGCGCGTGAACGCCCGTTCCTATGAAGACTTAAACCGGCATCTGTTCGGGGACCGGTGGGGCGCCTGGATCAGCCACCTGATGCTTTTTGTCCTGTTGGGCGCCAACGCCGTCATGCTGGCCGGGGCGGGCACCATTTTTTCCGAACAGCTCGGGATGAACTACCAGCTCGGCCTCCTGATCACCGTCGTCGCCTGCTTCGTGCTCGTTCGTCGCGGAATGTCCGCCATCCTGGCCATCAACACCGCCGTCGTCCCCTTCATGATCGCGTTCGGCCTTTACATCGCGTTCCGCATGCTGGGCGACCCGGACAGCCTCAAGGGGTTGACGCTGCGCACGGACGCCTCCCCGCTGGGCGTGGGGCTTTCTCCGTTTCTCTACGCCGCCTACAATTTGACGATGGCGCAGGCCGTTCTCGCGCCGCTCGGCTCCGCCATCCGCGATCCGCGGACCATCCGGCGCGGCGCGGCGATCGGCGGGCTCGGCATCGGCCTGATGCTGCTGGCGGGCCATATGTCCATGTCGGCGCAGATGCCGGAAATCGCCCGTTTCGAAATCCCGATCGGTGGAATCGCGCAAGAAATCGGCGGCTGGATTCACATCGTCTATATCCTGCTCGTTTTTCTCGAAATTTTTACGACCCTGGTGTCGGACCAGTACGGCATTACCCTGCAGCTGCAAAACCGTCTCCACTGGCCCCAGCCCGCCATTGCCGCCGCGCTCCTCGCCGTCTGCTTCGCGGCCGGCCAGCTCGGCTTCGGGACGCTGCTTTCGATTCTGTATCCGCTCTTCGGTGTGCTTTGCCTCGGCTGGATTTTCCAGATCGGCGGCGCCCGGGCGTCTCCATGAGGATGAAGATGCGGTCAGATCGTCCCCTCCGGCATGTTCAGCCGCAAAAGGCCTGCCTGTTCTCCCAAACCGTCCAGCAGCCGCTCCGCCACGTGGACGTGGCAGGTAAACAGCACCACCTGCCTTCCGGCGGCGACTTCCCGCAGCACCTCGGCGGTCCGGGCGAGGCGGCCGGCGTCGAAATGCACGAAAAGGTCGTCCAAAAGCATCGGCAGGGGCTCCGAAAGGGCAATTGTTTCCGCCAGCGCAAAGCGCAGCGCAAGATACAATTGCTCCTGGGTGCCTCTGCTCAAAAACGCGCTGTCCACCATCGCGCCCGCCGCCGTTTCCGCGGCCAGCGACGTTCCTTCTTCCGTCACCGCGACGCGCCGGTAAGCGTCCCCGGTCATCAGGGCAAAATAGCGGGAAGCCCGGCGAAGCACCTCCGGCTGCCGTTCCCGTTCGAATACCGTCCGGGTGCGCCGGATGAGCGCCCGGGCGGCCGCCAGTTCCACATACCGCTCCAGGAGCCGCTCCAGCTCGGCCTGGTGTTCTTCCATCCGCTGGCGGGTTTCTTCCGCGCCGGCCTCCTCCCCCAGACGCTCCATCTGCTGGGCGAGGCGGCCTTTTTGTTCCCGCAGCTCGTCGCGTCCCGCCTGAAGCTCCGCCGCCCGGTCGGCGGCTTCCCGCAGCAGGCGTTCGAGCTGCGCCTCGTCGTGCCGTTCCAGCAAAGTTAGCAGCGCTTCCGTTTCTTCCGGGGTCCGGCCCGCCTCGAGGCGCGTCCGGGCTTCCCGCGCGCGGGCGAGCAGTTCGCGGCGCCGCGCGTCGACGGCCAGCCGTTTCACATAAGCCTCTTCGTCCCGGACTCCCGCTTCGGCCATCAGCATTCGCAGCGAAGCCTCCGCGGCGTCCCGCTCGCGAAACGCTTCCTCTTCCCGTCCCCCGATCCAGCCGATGCGTTTCCGATGCTCGTCCGCTTCTTTCCGCAGCCCGTCGTGCCGGACCGCTTCCCGGTGCATCGTTTGTACAATCCGCGCCAACTCAAGGGGCTCTTGACCGGTTTCGAAGGACTCCGCGGGTTCCGCGCGCCCGGCCGGTTCCGCGAGGTTGGCCAAAACGGCCCGCGCCCTGCTTCCAAAATCCGCCATTGTCCGTTCGAGAACGGCCAACCGTTCCCGGACCGCCCGCAGTCGCCGCAGGGCATCCTGGCCTTGCTCCGCCAGCCGGAACAGCTCCTGCCAGGCGTGGGGCGACAAGGGTTCGCTGATCCGGTTTTGCTTAAGCCACCGCTCCCATTGTTCACCCAGCCTGCGCAGTTTCTCCTTGGCGGCGTCGCGCTCCAGGACGGCCGTTTCCCGCTCCCGCAGCCAGGCTTCCGTCCTCCGGCGGGCTTCCGCGCGCATCATTTGCCTTCGCTCGTCCTCTTCCAGACGCTCCAGTTCCCGGCGCACCGCTTCGCGCAAGGCTCGCCGCGTCTCGTCGCGAAACGCGGCGAGGTCCGCCCCGTCCGGCCCGGCTTCCTCCAGCCGGGCGGCGGCCGCTTCCGGATTTTCGAGTAGCCGGCGCAGCGCTTCCCTCGCCTCATCTTCGTAAATCCGGACGGCGGCGGCCGGTTCCGGATCGGCGTAGCGGTTCTCCCCGCCGCGCCAGGCCGCCCGGGAGCGGCCTTGGGACGGCCCCCATGTTCGCCAGCCCGCCAGGACGGCGCCCCCCAGCAGCAGAAGCGCCGCGCCCGCCAGCAGCCAGACCGGCCAGCCGCCCGGTCCGGCCGACCCCAGTATGGCGGCCGCAACCAGGGCGGCCGCGCCCGACGCCCCAAGCACGAGCGGCAGCGCTCCGCCCGACGCCCGGCGTTCGCGGACGCGCGTCCGGGACCGGGACATCGCCCCTTCGCTCTGCAGCAGACGCCGCTCCATCCTGGCCCGTTCCAGCCGGTAAAATGCTTCTTCGAACCGCTCCCATGCGGCGGCCAGTTCCTGCCGGGTGCGCGGCCGAAACGCGCCAAAGGGGGTTGCCGCCGCTGCGGCGCCGGCTGATGCGTCAGGATGCGCATCCGCCGCCGTCCCTGCTGCCGGTCCGGCCGCATCCGCGGCTGAAGCCGCCGCTCCTTTCTCCGCCGCTTCCTCATCACGGCTCGCCGCAGCCATAAGGGCGTCGATGCGCAGGATCTCCCTTTCCGCTTCTTCCAATGCCCGCTGGGCGTCGATGAAATCGTCCCGGATTTGCCGCGCTTCTTCCCGCTGCGCCACCGTCCCGAACGCATCCAGGTCGCGCATCGTCCATTCCCGCGAAATCCGGGAAATCGTCAGCTCGATTCCCTCCGTCAGCGCGCGTTTTTCCGCTTCGAGGGTGGCCGCTTCCTCCGCCCGGGCCGGTATTGCCGCCGCCTCGATTGCCAATTCTTCAAGTTCCGGCAAGCCGGCGGCGAGCCGCTCGTCCCATTGTAGCGCCTGCAACGCTTCTTCCGCCTCGCGGCGCTCCCGGCGGAGCGTCTCCAGCTTTTCCTCCGCCTGCACGCGCGCCCGCAGCGCCGCGTCCCAGGACGCCGCGGCGTGACCGTCCAGCGGCGGGGAGTCCGGATCATCCAGCTGCCGCGCCAGCTCCCGCTCTTCGCGCTCCGCCAGCTTCCCTTCCAGCCACCACCCGCGGACACCGACGGATGCCTGATACAGCGCCAGCCGGTCCTGCGCCTCGGGCAGCAGCTTAACCGTTTCGTCCAGCTCCCGTTCCACCGCCTCCAGCGCCCTGGCCGCTTCGTTGAACGACTCCGCCCGTTGGCGTCGTTGCCTCAGTTCCGATTCCAGCTCTTTCATGCGATGCAGGATGTCGTTGATGGCGGGCTGCGAGCCGCGCGGCTTGTACAGCTTGTCCATTTCCGCTTCGAGCTGCCGGATCGTCTGCGTCAGCCGGGCGCCCCCCGCCATTCCGGCGTGATACAGATAATTGCCTGCTTCGCCGTTTTGCAGCCCCCCGAGCTCGCGCAGATCGTCCAGCGTGATCGCAAAAAGCTGGCGAAACATGCCCGCGGAAACGCCGCCCAGCATGAGCCGCTCCCACTCCGCCTGGGACATGGCGCGGTCACCGCCCTGCCCGTCCCGCAGCTTCACCCATCCGGCGCCACGCCGGCCCTGCTCCGACGCGTACCGTTCCAGCGTGAACCGTGATCCGTCCCGCGTCGAAAAGACCAGCCGCCCGCCGTGCCTGCCGCCGTACACCGGTTCTCCCCGTTCCACCGGCTGATGCCGGGTGGGAAACCCGTACAGCATGCAGCGCACAAAACGAAGCAGCGACGTCTTGCCGGATTCGTTCGGCCCAAGCACCACCGTAAGCGGCTTTTCAAACCGGCAGGTCCGCCCCGCGAGCGGACCGAATCCGTCCACCTGCAATTCTTCCAGGAACACCGGTCCGTCCCCCGTCAACGTTTTTCTTCCCGCTGTGCCGTTCGGAAACCGAGTTGCGCAAACGTTTTTCGCAAAGATTGGCGCTCCAGTTTCCGGCATCCACTCTTCGGACAAATTGATAGCCATGGTCCCGGTAGTACCGATTCAGCCGTTCGTTGTCCGCCAAGCAGTCCAGTCTGGCCATCGTTCCGTCAATCCGCAAATGTCCCAGGTCGTCCCCTGCCCGCCGGGAGACAGGTTCAGCCGATAGATCACGTCATAAAACCCGACAAAATCGAGAAACGTCACGCCGATGAACATAACAATGGCATTTTCATGAGCCTGCCTCCGTGGGTCAATGGTCTTTCGATTTCTCGGCGACGATGAACAAACAATCGCCATTGCGGCTGCAATAGTCCTCAATTTTTTCCCCGAAAGCCCCCGAAGCGATATCCTCCCGCAACTGCGCAAGGCCTTTTTCTACTTCATCTTTCCCGGCCCACAAAGCAAAGGATGAGATGCCCTGCCGGACTTGCCCGTTCAAATACAATTCCGGCCGATGCTTTCCGGCGTACAAAAAAAGATCTTCCAAACCGGGCTGGATCAGAAAGGATTCGCAACCGATCAAACGGAACCCCGTCTGCCGCAATGCATCGAAAATGGTGCCGGCATCAGGCATTTGGCGAATAGCCGCTTCCATCATCTTGGGGAAATAGGCATTCAGCCAATAATCTTTCATCTGCTCGGGCAAAGCGGTAAAAATGACAAACCGGGAGCCGGATTGCAGCACTCTGTTGATTTCTTGGAAGCTGTCGGGCAGATTTGAAAAATGATGAATCGCCCACGTGCAAATCGCGCCGCGAAAGAATGCATCGTCAAAAGGCATTGACGCTGCCAAGTCCGAGACCGCCACCGCGGGAAACGGATCAAACCGCCCGGTCGTCACCCCTGTTCACATCCCTCGCATCCGCTCTTTGAGCCTCCGTACGACCGGAATTACCGGCGGACTGATCTCGCCGGTTTCGGGAAGTTCCCCGATGGGAAAGAACCGGTAGGCGAGGCTTTCCTCGTTGATCTTCACCCGGCCTTCATACTCGGACGCCCTGTACACGACGTCCACGGTATACACCTCATCCCCGTTCGGATACACGTAATGCAGTTCTTCGCCGGAGAAAACGTCAAACAGCTCCAGATTTTTCACATAGAGCCCCGTTTCCTCCAACACTTCCCGCCTGGCCGTTTCCTCCGTGCTCTCGCCAAGTTCCACCAGTCCGCCGGGGAAACACCAGCCGTGGTTGTCCGACCGCTTCAGCATCAGCACCCGGTTCCGGTCGTCAAAAATGATGACGCTCGCGCCGCACAGCAAGAGCGGCCGTGTTCCTATGTATTGCCGCATCGTTTTCACGTATTCCAGCATCACTTGCCTCCGTCCGTATGATCATTCGCCTGCCGAGTCCTCGCCGGGACATAATCTGTCTCGACTTTTTGCCGGCCCGTCCGCCGGCCGGCCGACTTCGGTTCGGATCTCTTCCACGATGGACGTTCCTTTGGACCGGTCTTTGCACGTCCATTCCCATTCCTCGTGCAGCCGGAGGCGCCCGTCTTCCAGAATCTCGGGCCGGGACCGGCAAATGCCCGTCATCAGTTCGTGCCGGTCGTTGACATGATGATACCGCATGTCCAGATTCCCTTCCGAATCCGCGACGGCGACCAGGTGACCCATGAGGATGCCGCCGCCGTCATATTCCGCCCACACGAGACGGCCTTGCTGATGATACCGGAAAACGGTCTCTCCGCTCACTTCGCCGTTGGGGGTGTTGCGAACGGTTCTGAACCGTTTCCCGTCATAATTGATGGGAGTACCCAACAAAGATTCCTCCTCCCCGATTGCAAAAATGGTCGTTCGGTTTTTCGCGGGCAGGACATGCGCCCGGATCCATTCTTGAATCCCGATTTCCCGAGCTTCCGTTCATCAATCGTCTCCGAGGCGCCACAGGGCCGCCTCCGCGCCGCGCAGGATCCACGCCGCGCGTTCCGCGTCGCTCCGTCCCGCCAGCCAATCCCGCACGCGCGGCTGCAGCAGGATATCCTTCAGCGCCTCGTCCAATAGTTCCCGCGCCGCCGATAAATCTTCCGCCGCCCGCACCGCCATGCGCGCGAGTTCGCCGGCGAATCCCTCCTCCTCCAGCGCCGCCCGCCAGTCCCGCTCCGGGCCTGTGCGGACGAGCAGCTCGCCGACCCATACCCAGTCGTCCCGTTCTTCCGGCGGCCCCAGGCACTCGCGCAGCATTTCGAGCCATCCCTCTCGTTCGCCGGGAACCTGCAGCCGTCCGTGCAGGGGCCCGCGTCCTTCTACCGCGATGCGCAGCACGCACGGCCTTCCTTCCGCTTCCGCCCGGGCGCGTTCCACCACTTCCAGCAGACGGTCCCGCAGCTCCTCTTCCCGCTCCGCTCCTTCGATGTTCACGGATTCCTCATGCCACAGCACGTCCCACGTTTCCACGAACGACGGTTCCACCGCGCCCGACGTCGAAACGCGGACCAGCCAGGCTCCCTTTTTGCCGGTTTCCCTGAAATGTCTGCCCTGGGTGCAGCCCGAATAGACGACGTGCGGGTACTCGTGCAGCACGCGGCCTTCGTGCACGTGCCCGAGCGCCCAGTAGTCGAAACCGGCGGCAGCCAGATCGACCAACCTGCAGGGGGCGTAGTTGTCGTGCCGGGGGTCTCCGTCCGCATTGGCGTGCAGCACGGCCAGATGGAAAGGCGCCTCCCCGCGCCGGGCGAACCCGGCCGCCAGATTGTCCCGTACCATCGCCTCGCGGTAGGAGATCCCGTAAACAAAAGCGGCCAGCTCACCGCTTCTTCGGTAAGCCGGCTTGCAATCCACTTCTTGGGACCCGAATACGTGCACGGACTTCGGCCAGTCCAGCCGCGCCTGCCAACCGCCAAGGGGGTCGTGGTTGCCGTGGACGATGAACGTCTGCACGCCCGCTTCCGCCCACCGCTCCACTTCCCGCCGGAAGCGCAGCTGCGCACGGAGCGGCCGGTCCGCCGCATCGTAAAGGTCGCCCGCCAGCACGACGAAGTCGACATCCCCGGAAAGGACCGTTTCCGACAGACGGCGCAAGGCGGCAAACGTCGACTCCCTGAGCCGCCTCCGGACCGTTTCCGGCACGTCGGCCAGGCCGCGGAACGGGCTGTCCAGGTGAAGATCCGCCGCGTGCAAAAAGGAAAACGGCACTCCCATCGCTCAGACCTCCGCCGGCTTTCCCGCCGGGCCATCCTTATCCCGCATTGCCGACGACATGACCGCCGGGCCGCCCATTTCTGCCAGCGGCTTCGTTATCGTCGGACTCCCATTTTCCTCCGCCAGCGGCCCTGTCGCCGCCGGGTCGTCCTGCTCCTCCGCCGCTTCGTCCTTTCCCACGCCGAATTCGGCGTAAACCTCCTTCAGCTGGCGGATGACGCGGCTCAAGGAATATTCCTGTTTCGCCTTGTTCCAGGCGGCTTTTGCCAGCCGGCTGCGCAGGGCGGGATCGGCAACCAGCGTTTCCAGCGCGTCAGCCAACGCTTCCGGATCGTCCGGCTCCACGAGCAGCCCGTTCACCCCGTGTTCGATCTGCTCGGCGATACCGCCCACCCGTGTGCCGACCAGCGCCAGCATGCAGAGCGCCGCTTCTGCGAACACCGAGCCGAACGCTTCCGCCCGCGACGGCAGCACGAAAATGTCGAAAAACGGAATGAGCTCTTCCGGATGCAGCATGTAGCCGTAGAAAATCGTATCGTCGTAAATGCCGTTCCGCTTCGCCGCTTCCCCCAGCTCCTCGCGGATCGGCCCGTCGCCGATGACGTGCAGGACGAAGGAGCGGCCCCGCCGCTTCAGGATCGCACACGCCTCCAGCAGCACGTCCAGCCCTTTCGCCGGCACGAGGCGGCATACGGTCACCAGCTGGGGCACCGCGTTTTCGTGCGGCACCGGACGGAATCTTTTTTCGTCGTATCCGTTGGGGATGACGCGGATGGCCTCGGGGTGCTTCACATACGAACCCAAATACTTCGCAAAGGAATGCGACACGGTCAAAAGCCGGTCCGCATGCCGTTCCAGTTCTCCGTAAATGGAAGTCAGAAAGCGGTGTTCCGGTCCGCCTTCCCGGATCCTGCCGTTTAAAATCAACTCGCGCTCGAAGCTGGAGTGGACCGTCATCACCAGCGGCGTCTCGGGATACAGCCGTTTCAGCGCCAGCGCCGCGATGGGATGATGGGCGTGGATCAGATCGTAGGAGTGGCTGAGGCGCATCCGGGCCCACCACAGGTAATCGCGAAACGTCTGGATGTATTTGTCCGTCACGGGATGCCCGGCGAACTCCCGCCAGTCGAACGTGTCGAATGCCACATCCTCCCGTCCCTTGCCGCGGATGCGTTTCGGCAGGTAGAACAGTTCCATCTCCCATCCCATCCTGCGGAAGCGATCCGCGGTGTAGGGCACCATGGAAGACACGCCGCCCGGTTGTTCGGGTGGAAAAAACAGCGCCTGCAACACGTTCAAACGCAACGCCCCCCGTCTGACCGGTGTCCGGATGGCCGCGAACGCTCCCCGACTTACCCCGCCGGAAGAAAATGTGCTATAGTTAGTAATGCCTGCAGAGGATGTCCGCGGCGCTTTTTTCCCACGCCTTCATTGTATCGGTACGCCGGGGAAATCGCAACGCGCGCGCCGGGACGGGATGCCGAAGGCATCACGAAAGCGAAAGCGGTCGATACACGCATGTTTCATCCCGTTTCCATCGTTGTGCTCGGACTCACCCTGTTCATGTCCTTCCGGCTGTACAACAGCAACCGGAGAACGGCCTACCGGCTGCTGTTGGTTTCCCATACCCTGTTCATCCTGCATCACGTGCTGGAAATGGCGCTCGCGGGAACGGACCGCGCGGCGGCGGAAGCGGCGGAATCCTATCTCACCCCGCTTCGGACCATCGGCTTCGTGGTGGTCAACTTCGCCGTATTCTCCCTGTACCAGCCCCTCAGACGGCGCACGAGGGCCTGGTTTTACGGGCTGCTCACGGCGGCCGTACTGTCCGGCGTCCCGGCGCTCGCGGGAGACGATTCCCCGCTGGGCGGCATCCTCCCGGAGCTTGGAATCGGCCCCCTGCCCGACGCCCGTTACGTATCCGGCATCTTTTCCATGCTGCTTTGTCCGCTGTTTGCGCTCATGATCGTGCCCCTGATCCGCCAGCCGCGCAAGCACGTCGCCGGGCTGGCCGTCTTTTTTCTCATCCAGCTGGCGGCGCTTCTGGAACCGGCGCTGAACCTCGAAGGCGGGACGAGAGCCGTGGCGGAGACGGCCGTCGCCCTGTTGCCGCCGGTGTATTACATCCTGCTCTTTGTGCTGCTGTTCGAACGGGTCGTCGATCTCATGATGTCCGCATACCGTTCCTCGATCCTCGACGGTCCCACGGGGTTGTACAACCGGCTTTTCTTCACGTCCCGGCTGGAACGGATGCTGAAGCGGAAACTGACGCCCGGGGTCATTTTTTGCGACATCGACGATTTCAAAAAAATTAACGACACCCTGGGCCACGACACCGCGGACCGGATGCTGAAACGGACGGCGGACATTCTGGCGGAAGAAGCGTCGGGAAGCGGCGGGATGGCCGGGCGTTATGGCGGGGAGGAACTGGTCGCCTTTGTGTTCGGCGATCCGATCGCCGTGGCGGAACAGGTCCGCACCAGGGTGGAGCGGGAAACGGGAGTAACCGTCAGCGTGGGGGTTTGCCGCGCGCACCCCGGCCTGTCCGCGGAACAGCTGCTCCGTCGGGCCGACCGGGCGATGTATCATTCGAAAACCGGCGGCAAAAACCGCGTGACCGACTACGACAGCCTTTCCCCCGGGGAGGAAAAATCGCAGTCCTGAAATGTTTGCGGCAGGCGAATCGGACAGGGTTGTCATGACGGGAAAAATACGAAAAAATACGATGACGAAAGGAGGCGGAGGGGACGTCTTGAACCCACAGCATCTGCCGGAGGCGTTTGTCGCGCGCATGCGCGAGCAGCTGGGCGGGGAAGCGGACGCGTTTTTCGCGTCCTATGAACAGCCGCGCACGCACGGCTTGCGCATCAACCCGCTCAAACTGGACAAAGGCCATCCGCAGCGGGAAGAGCTGATCCGGCTCTTTTCCCTCCGGCCGGTTCCCTGGTGCGGGGACGGTTTTTTTTGCGGGGATGAAGCGCGGCCGGGAAAACATCCATACTACTATACGGGCATTTATTACATCCAGGACCCTTCCGCCATGCTGCCGGCGGAGCTGCTCGAAGCCCGGCCGGGCGACATCGTGCTGGATCTGGCCGCCGCCCCCGGCGGCAAATCGACCCAGATCGCCGGCCATCTGGGCGGGCGCGGGCTATTGGTGGCGAACGACCCCGACCCGGAGCGGGCGATGGTGCTGTCCGAGAACATCGAGCGCCTCGGCGTCGTCAACGCCATTGTCACCAGCGCTTATCCCGGCGATCTGCGGCGGCGTTTTCCGGAAGCCTTCGACCGCGTGCTCTTGGATGCGCCATGCTCGGGGGAGGGCATGTTCCGCAAGGATCCCTCGATCATCCGGATGTGGTCGCCCAAAATGGTCCGCAACTGCGCCGCCAAACAGCGCGCCCTGCTGTACGACGCCGCCGCCATGGTGAAGCCGGGGGGCCGGCTCGTCTATTCCACCTGCACCTTCAACCGCGAGGAAAACGAGGAGAACGTCGCCGTTTTTCTGAAGGAGCATCCCGAATTCCGGCTGCTGAAGGAAGTGAGGCTCTGGCCGCACCGCGGCGAGGGTGAAGGGCACTACGCGGCCGTTCTTGTCAAGGGGGAGGAAGCGGCAGGCGATCGCGGGAATGGTGCCGACGCCATCGGGGAATCGACCGGGGACGTTCTTCCCGCCGCCTACCGCCCAGGCCGCCGGACCGGAGGCCGTGCCGGCGGCGGATCGTCCGGGAGGCCCGGCCGGCGCGGCCAGTCGGATCGCGGAGCGCTGGAGGCCCTGGAGGCGTTTTACCGCTTCGCCGCCGGGGCATTGCCAGGCTTCCGGCTGCCGGAGGACGGCGCTCCGCTTTTGTTCGGCGAAGCGTTGTACTGGCTGCCGCAGCCGCTGCCCGGCTGGCCGGACGCCGCGGATTTGGCCGGGCTGCGCGTTCTCCGCCCGGGCCTCCACCTCGGGCAATGGCGCAAGGGCCGCTTCGAACCCGGCCATGCCCTGGCCCTCGCCTGCCGCGGCTCGATGGCCGCCTGGACCATGCACGGCCAGCCGGGCGACCCGGCTGTCGAGCAGTATTTGCGGGGCGAAAGCCTTCCCGATCCCGAAGGCCGCCGCGGCTGGGGCCTGGCGACGGTGTCCGGCTGGCCGGTGGGCTGGCTCAAGGCTTCCGACGGCCTGCAAAAAAACCGCCTGCCCAAAGGGCTCCGGCGGCAAATCTGACCGCTATCCGCGAAGCAGTTCCTCCAGCACCACAGCCACCCCGTCCTCGTTGTTGGACAGGGTCACCTCGCCGGCCGCCGCGCGCACTTCCGCCGGCGCATTGGCGACCGCCACCGACCGGCCTGCGTAGCGCAGCATGCTGATGTCGTTGTAATAATTGCCGATGGCGAGCACTTCCCGCCGCGTCAGCCCCCGCAGGCCGGCCAGGCGTTCCAGCGCGCTGCCCTTGGTGGCTTCCGGATGCTGCAGGTCGATGAAACGATAATCGCTTCTGTGGACCGAAAGCCCACCGGACAAGCCGCTCCATCTGGCCTCCGCGTCGTCGATTTCCTCTCTGGACCCGTACACGGTAATGCGCACCGCGCCTTCCGGCGGTTCCGGCTCCTTGCGCACGATCGGGCGGATCCAGTAGCGGCCGTACGTTTCCAGGGCTTCCCGCGTCAGTTCCTTTTCCACGTAAAGATCGAACGCGGTGCTGATGTCGAAATGGATGCCGCGCTCGCGGCAATATTCCAGGTAAGGGGCGGCCGACCGCCGGGGCAGGTTCGCCTCGTGCAGGATGCGCCGGCTGGCGCTTTCCAGGATGACCGCGCCGTTGTGCGCGATGACGGCGCCGGACAGGCCCAGTTCGGCCAGGAGAGGCAGGGTGCTGGCGGGACTTCTGCCCGTGCACAGCACGATCTCCGCCCCCGAGGCGGCCGCATTCCGAATCGCCTTGCGCACGCGCGGCCGCAGCTTTTCCTCGTCGTCCAGCAGCGTCCCGTCCACATCGATGGCGATCAGCCGGAATTGCATGGCTTTGACACTCCCTCCCATTCCTGTCTTGCCGGGATCCGGCCCGTATCAGGCCTCTCCCCGGTTCTCGCGCAGCGCTTTTTCCTCGTCCGGCGTCAGCTCCCGCCACTCGCCCGGACCCAGCGCCGGGTCCAGCCGGAGATCTCCCACGGCCACCCGCCGCAGGTAAAGCACCTTTTTGCCCACCGCGGCAAACATCCGTTTGACCTGATGAAACTTGCCTTCCCGAATGGACAGCTCCACCCAGCTGACCGGCGCTCCGTCCCGCACCGACTCCTCCCAGGCGCCGCGGGAAAAGGCCGGTTCCTCCGAAAGCCGGCGGGCGGCCTCCCGCATTTCCGGCACCGCCTCTTCCCCGGAAGCGGCAGCGTCCCCGGCCAGGTCCGTAGCCGGCAGGGTTGCCAATACCTTGAGCCTGGCCGGCATCGTCACGTATCCGTCGTCCAGCGTCACGCCGGCGGCGAACGCCTTCGCGTCGGCGGCATCCACGTTTCCCCGGACCAGGGCCCGGTACGTTTTGAACACCGCCTTGCGGGGAGACAACAGCCCGTGCGCCAGTTTGCCGTCGTTGGTAAGGAGCAGGAGCCCCTCCGCGTCCTTGTCCAGACGGCCGACCGGAAACAACCCGTGCCGCCGCATCTCCTCCGGCAGCAGCCCGAGCACCGTCGGCTCCCGCGCGTCTTCCGTGGCGGATACGACTCCCGCCGGCTTGTGCATCATGACGTACCGGAACTCCCGGTACGCCACCGCCCGGCCGAACACGTGCACCTCATCCTCCGCCGGCCGCACATGCATGCCCGGGTCGACGGCCTGCCTTCCGTTGACGGTGACCGCGCCTTCCCGGACCAGACGCTTGATGTCGCTTCTCGTTCCATATCCCTCGTGGGCCAGCATTTTGTCCAAACGCATCGACGGCTTCACGGCCGCATCTCCTTCCTCCGGGCCTTCGGCCGCGGTATCCACACTTTGTAGCCTAGGCTTTCGCGATGTGTTCGTCAAGGGCGGAGCCGGAGCGGCGGCCGTCCGGACCGTTTTGTGTCGATTTCTTGACAATCGTTCCAACCCAGCCCGGATCTCCTGCCTGGACTCAAACCGAAGCGCTCCGCCGCTCGTAGTAGAAACTTGGAAACGGCCGATGCCCCGGTGTGCGTCAAGGCGCGGATTTCCGCGGAATTCGCCGCCGAAGCCGGGACGGCCCCCCCTCAAAGCCGATTATCCGCCTTTGAGGGGTGGAATGTTTCCGATATAATACAGGTATGCCCGGACCATGAGCCGTTTCTGCGCGAAACTTCAGGGCGAGGCCGGACACGAATGATGCGGGGGGACTTTCATTGAGCATCAAAAAATTGTCCATTTTTGTCGGCATACTCATTATTCTTGTCGGAACGCTTTTCTTCATCAACCGGGCACAGACGACGGTGTACGGCAAGCCGGCCAGCCAGCTGAATCCGTCCACGCGGGAAATCCTGGGCGACCCCAACTACCGGAACATCCTGCTGCCCAAGGAACTGGAGCGGAAACTGGCAAACAAGGAAAGCTTTTTCGTTTATTATTTCGCGTCCAACTGCCCGTATTGCCGGGCCACAACACCGCTGGTCAAGCCGCTGGCGGACGAGCTGGGCGTCAACCTGCACATGTTCAACCTGCTGGAATTCCCCGAGTATATGAACAAGCAGGGCATCGAGGCCACCCCGACCACCGTGTTCTACCGGGACGGCGTCAGGGTGGATTACCTCCAGGGCGGCGTAGTCGATAGCGGAACGGGCCACACGCTGGACGATTACCGGGCGTTTTTCGAAAAATACAAAGCGGAAGCGGACGGTTGATCCATGAAAAGGAAGACCCAATGGCTGCTCGCCTTGCCGGCCTTGGTCCTTGCGGCCGGTTTGGCCGTAACCTTCATCGGCTGGGGACGGGAACCGGAAACGCACCGCCACGGCGACGAAACGTGGGAGAAGACCCGCTCGTTCGCGGAGGCTCCGGCGTTTCTGGCGAAATATCCCGAGCGCACCCGGCAAATTTATTCCGCCATCGGCGAGTACGCGCATATCTTGCGCGAGCTGGATTGCTATTGCGGCTGCATGGAGCTGGAAACCGATCCCCACGATTCCCTTTTGCGCTGCTATGTCGCCGAAGCGGGCGAGGACGGCGTCACCTGGACCGATCACGCCGTGTTCTGCGGGCTGTGCCTCGATCAGGCCGCGTCGGTGGAGCAATGGGCCAAGGAAGGCAAATCGCCCGAGGAAATCAAGCAGCTGACGGTGGAAAAATATCAACCTTCCATCTGAGCGTTCCAACCGGCTTTCCCGGACTGTCGGCAAACCAATTCCGCCGGCAGTCTGTTTTTGTCTGGAGACGACTTCGCAAACGGCCGAAAACATGATGCCGCAGCAACAGGGGTTGTATGACGATTTTACCGGAGTTCGCTTTCTGTGGTACATGGCGGCCTTGAAAGGGTTGTCCAAACGCAAAGCCCGCGAAAGAACGGGCGCCCGCATCTACTTGTCGTCATGTTGCTTCCCGGCCTCGCGCTCCCTCGTCCGCTCGACCACGGCCGCTTCCAGGGAGGCGTCCACCACGCGGAGCAGGAAAGGCCGAAACGGCGCGGGCACAGTTTCGGGAGCAATCAGGCTCTGCGGGTCGAATGCACGCAAGGCTCCGCTCGGCGGCACACCGCCCCCTTCGGCGGTCGTTTGCATTTCCGGCAAGTCCGCGAGCTTCGGGCTCAGCGCAAGGAGCGACGTACGGACGCATTCCCGGAGCGCCGCCAGATCCAGCCCGTGCAGCACCGCGGGCGCGCCCGCCAGCTTGCGCAGCGCTCCCGTGAACAGCTTGACGGCGCCCGCGCGGTTGTCGTTCCGCCAGTGGTACAGCCCCACCGCCGCCTGCAAAAGCCCCTGCAGCAACGGATCGCGGCCCTGATCCAGCCACAGTTCCTCCATCACTTCGTGGCACTCGAAATAATCCTGGTCCCCGTTGAAATGGTCGACAAACGCCACAAACCGCGGATCCTGCATGATGGCGTCGGCTTCGCCGTTCTGCGTTCCGCCCTGGTCTCCTTCATGCGCCATGCCGTTCGCCCCCGTCCCGCTCCTGTGTCAAGCCGCGCTTTTTGTCCCGTTCATGTGTCATATCGCGTTTCCTGTCCCGATCCTTCGCCATGTTCGCCGCTTCCGCCTTCCCCCGTGCGCTGGAGCGCGGCCTGGATTTCCCGGGCCAACTCCTTGAGCCCCGTCATGTCTTCCCGTTCCCACAGCTCGTTGAAGCGCTCCTGGAACCGGTTCGCTTCGCTCACCCGCCGGCTGAAAAGCAGGTCGTGGATGCCGGCCAGCGCCTTGCTCACGACGTCGGATTTGTCGCTGAATTCCTTCTGGGCGTCCACGATTTCCTGGCGGATGCTGGACATTTCCTGGTCGAGGCGGAACGCGGCTTCCGCCGCGATGCGCAGCCGGGTCCGCACATGCTCGGGAAGCTCGCCGCGGTATTTGTAATTGAGCGAGTGTTCGATCGTTGCCCAAAAATTCATGGCCAGGGTGCGAAGCTGGATTTCCGCCAGCACCGGTTTGTTGCCCAGCGCCGTCTGTACCGGATATTCGACGATCAGATGATAGCTGCGGTAGCCGCTTTCCTTGGGATTGCCGACGTAATCCTTTTCCTGGACGACGCGCAAATCCCGGCGGTTCCGGATGAGCTCCGCCAGGGTGTAGATGTCTTCGACAAACTGGCACATGATGCGGATGCCCGCGATGTCCTCGATCCCCGTCTCGATCCGGTCCGGAGGGACCCCCAGACGCTTGGCTTTTTCCAGGATGCTGGACACCCTTTTCACCCGGCCGGTGACGAACTCGACCGGGGCGTACGCGTCCCGTTCCTTGAGTTCGGTGCGAAGCGACCTCAGCTTGACCTTCAGCTCGTCGACCGCCTGCTGATAGGGAAACAAAAACTGGTTCCAGTCCCGACCGTCCATTTGCATCACCCTTCCAAAGCCCGTACCCGTCCCGCCGCTAACCCATGGCCGTGCGGTTGCGCTTTTGACCGGTGATCCGTGCCGAAAGTTCCTACCGGCGGCCCTGCCGGTGATCCGCCCCGACCGCGTCCGCCACGCGGGCGAAACCGTCGCGCCGAAGCAGTTCCGCAAGCCCGCGGCAGATTTCCTTCACCACGCCCGGCCCCTTGTACACCAGCGCCGTGTATACCTCCAGAAGACTGGCCCCCGCCCGGATTTTTTCATACGCGTCGGCGGCGTCGAATATGCCTCCGACACCGATGATGGGCAGACGCCCTTCCGTCAGCGCGTACATTTTCCGGATCACTTCCGTGGAACGCCGCGTCAGCGGGCGGCCGCTCAGCCCGCCGGTTTCGGCGGCGTGCCGGTCCGTCAGCCCCTCCCGGGAAACGGTGGTGTTGGTGGCGACGATGCCCGCAATCCCGCTCTCCGCGACGGTGCGGGCGATATGTTCCAATTGCCCGTCGTCGTTGTCCGGGGCGATTTTGACAAGCACGGGCTTTTCGGGGCCGCCCAGCCTTCCCCCCTGGATCCGGATCTCCTCCCTGACGGCGTTCAGCAGCCTCCGCAAGTCGTCGCCGTGCTGCAGCCGCCGCAAATCCGGGGTATTCGGGGAACTGACGTTGACCACGAACAGATCGCCGTACGGATAAAGCATCCGCAGGCACTTGCGGTAATCCTGCTCCGCTTCTTCGTTCGGGGTCGCTTTGTTTTTGCCGATGTTGATCGCGAGGGGGACGGGCCGGTTCCCGAGCCGTTCCAGCCGCCCGGCCATGGCCGCCGCCCCTTCGTTGTTGAAACCCATGCGATTGATCAGGGCGCCGTCCGACGGCAGCCGGAAAAGCCGTGGCTTGTCGTTGCCGGGCTGCGCCAGCGGCGTGACCGTTCCCACTTCCATGAAAGCCAGGCCGATGCCCGCGAAACCGCGCACGGCTTTGGCGTCTTTGTCCAAGCCGGCGGCAAGGCCCACCGGATGGCTGAATCGAATGCCGAACAGTTCAACGCCCAGCTCCGGCATATCGGGCGCTCCCCAGACGGCGGACAGCACCCCGCCGGCACCCGGCATCCGGCCAAAGATTCCAAGGCCGCCTACGACCAGGTGATGGGCTTTCTCCGGATCGATGAGAAACAAGAGAGGCTTGCATGCGGTTTCGTAAAAGGACGGCATGTATTGCGTCTTCCCTTCGCGCGTATCCAGCATGACTGCTTCCGGATTCCAGTTTATCTTTTCCCGCCAAAAAAGAAAAGGAGCGCCCGCCTGCCCGCCGGCTGCCGGGAACCGCCGTGCCGCGCTGCCCCGGGTTCCCGTTTTGCCGTCCCTCTTATCCCTGTCTTTTCCGTCCGCGGGTTCCGCCAACCGTCTGGTTTTTTGCCCGGGAACCGTTTACAATAATAGTTAAGCGGCAAGTCAGGCATACATCCAATACGAAAGAGATATGAAAGAAGGTGGATTCCCATGAGCTCTTCTGCCAAGCGGAAACCGCCGGCACGACCCTCGTCGCGGCAAGGCGAAGTCAACAGAAAGGCCCTGATCTGGCTGGGCGTCGCTTTCGGAGTCATAGTCGTTGTGCTGGGCGTCCTGATCGCCCTGGGACTCTGAACACTTCCACTGCGGCACCGCGCAGGACGCGGGCCGTTTTGCATTTTTCCTTCGATAAAAACAAAAAACAGGGGAAGAACGCCGGGTTCTTCCCCTGCTTTCTTTTTTACATCGTCCAAACGGTCGCCATCAGCTGAACGGATTTTCGGACACCTTGATCGAATCGGTCGGGCAGCCGTCGAGGGCATCCTGCAAATCGTCATACAGATCTTCCGGAATTTCCGTGATCCCCTGGTTGTCGTCTCCTCCGTAGATGACATGCGCCAGGCCTTCGTCATCATAATCGAAAATATCCGGAGCCGACGCGCCGCAAGCTCCACAGGCGATGCAGGTGTCCTTGTCCACGCGTACGAACTTAGCCATGGGATATTGACCCTCCTAAAAATTCCTTCGCAGAGCGAGGCTCAAGAAAACAGTTCTCTCCGTGTCCATATTAATACAACCTGCTCAGAATATCAAACGAAAAAAACGATCATATTCATTCATTATCGTCATCATCCCCCGCCCCCAGCCGGTTCGCTTCGAGCAAGCCGGCGGAAAACAGGGCATCTTCGCCGTATTTGTCTCTCAGCCGGTCCACCACTTCGGCCAGTTTCCGCTGGCGAAACATTTCCCGGTAGCGGAAAAGGTCGAGCTGTACAGGGGTCTCGTTTTTTGGAGACAGGCCTTGCAGGGTGACGCCGAGCAGGCGCACCGGCCTTCCCTCCGCCCAATGCCGGTCCATGATCCGGCACGTCGCCCGATACACGTCAACGGCCGCGTCGGTGGGTTCCGCAAGGGTTTCCGCCCGGGTGATGGTGCGCATGGACGGATCCCGGATGGCCACCTGCACCGTTCTGCACAGCATTCCCTGCCGGCGCAGCCGGCGCGTGGTCTGGTCCGCTAGCTGCAACAGCACGCGGCGCCACTCCCGGCTCGTCGCCAAATCCCGCGGCAGCGTGGTGGAATGCCCCACCGATTTGGCCGCCTCGCGTTGCGGCTGCACGGGCGAATCGTCCAAGCCGTGCGCGGCCCGTTTCATCCACAGGCCGTAGACGCCGAAGCGGGCGGCGAGCAGCCGCTCGTCCGCAGCGGCCAGTTCGCCGATGGTCCGGATGTTGAGGCGGCGAAGCTTTTCCGCCGTCTTGGGACCGAGACCGTGCAGGGTGTCGCACGGCTTGTCCCACAGCAGGCGCGGCACGTCCCGCCGCCTGAGAATCGTAATGGCGTCGGGTTTGCGCATGTCCGAAGCCATCTTGGCCAGGAGCTTGTTGGGCGCGATACCGATGGAGCAGGGCAGGGACAGCTCGTCCCGGATGCGGCGCTGTATTTCCCTGGCAATATCCAGGGGGGTGCCGAATTGTCCGCTGCCGGTAATGTCCAGGTAGCATTCGTCGATGGAGACCGCTTCGACGAGGGGCGTATAGTCGGAAGCGATGCGCAGAAAGGCGCGGGAATAGGCTTTGTACAGCTTGAAGTCGGGACGGATCAGGATGAGGTCCGGGCAGGCTTTGAGCGCTTCCCGTACCGTCATGCCCGTGCGCACGCCCCTTGCGCGGGCTTCATACGAGCTGGTGACAACCACGCCGCGGCGCTTCTCGGCGTCGCCGGCCACCGCCACCGGCTTGCCGCGGTACTTGTCGGGCTCCACGGCGGCGTGCACGGATGCGTAGAACGCGTTCATGTCGATGTGAAGGATGATCCGCCTCGCCGGACGGCCTTCGGTCCCGCTTCCAAAGGTCTCGCCCAATCCGGTCCCCTCCTTCCCGTTCCGTCGGAAAGAACCCTTTGCCATTCATCATAGCACACTTCCAGAGGACCGAAAAAAACGCCGGTTCCGCACGAACCGGCGCCGATCTTGAATTCAGTCGGGTATTGGCATCCCCGGATGCGCCTTTTGCCAAGCTTCCCAACTGAAAAATTCTTTTTGGCATGCGATGCAGTAAACCCGGTACAATGACCCGTCGGAATACCGATGTATGGTACCGACATGTCCCGGTGCGGACGCGAGATAGGGATCGTTGCCCCCTGTGACTTTCTCCAATGCGCTGTTGTCCAAATGATCCGATTCAAGATTCGCTTCCGCTTTTTTCGCTTTGTCTTTGCTTCCCATCATCCGTTCCTCCCGGTCGATATTCGTAGCTGCTTTCATCATAACGGGCAATTTTTAAGACAACTTAAAATTCCGGTAAAGATTTCATAAAATTAATCGCGATCGCGTTTCTTCTAAACAACATTTTCATATCGTGATATAATGTTTGTATTGTCAGCCAGAGGAGGCCTGTCGGGTCCATGTCAAGATCCATCACCATCTTTGACACAACGCTGCGAGACGGAACCCAGGGGGAAGGGGTCAGCCTGACCGTCGAGGACAAAATCAAAATCGCCCAGAAATTGGACGCCCTGGGCGTTCATTATATTGAAGGCGGCATTCCGGGCGGCAACGTGAAGGACGCCGAGTTCTTCCGCCGGGCGAAGGAACTCAACCTGCGCGCCACGCTCACCGCTTTCGGCAGCACCCGCCGCAAGAATTCCCTTTGCGAACAGGACGCGAACCTGCTCGGACTGCTGAACTCCGGCGCCAGGGCGGCAACGCTCGTCGGCAAGTCGTGGGATTTCCACGTACACACCGCGCTGCAGACGACGCCGGAAGAAAACCTCGCGATGATCGGCGAATCCGTCGCGTTTTTGAAACGCCATGGCATGGAAGTCATTTTCGACGCGGAGCACTTCTTTGACGGGTTCAAAGCCAATCCCGAATACGCGCTGGCGGTGCTGAAGGCGGCGCAGGACGCGGGCGCGGACTGGATCGTGCTGTGCGACACCAACGGCGGCGCGCTGCCCGGGGAAATCAGCGAGATCCTCACCCATACCCTGCAGGAAATCCGCACCCCCATCGGCATCCATACCCACAACGACGGCGAGCTGGCCGTCGCCAACACGCTGGCTGCGGTGGCGGCGGGTGCCCGCCAGGTGCAGGGAACGATCAACGGCTACGGGGAGCGCTGCGGCAACGCCAACCTCTGCTCGATCATCCCGAATCTGCAGCTGAAAATGGGTTACAAATGCATCAGCGACGAGCAGCTGGCCTCGCTGACTTCCGTGGCCCGTTACGTCGCCGAAGTGGCCAACATGCACATGCCGAACAACCAGCCCTACGTCGGCGTGTCCGCCTTCGCCCACAAGGGCGGCATCCATGCCAGCGCCATTTTGCGCGACCCGAAAACCTACGAGCACATCGTCCCCGATCAGGTTGGCAACAAGCGGCGCGTGCTGGTGTCCGAGCTGGCGGGACAAAGCAACATCCTGTCCAAGGCGCAGGAAATGGGCATCGACATCCACGACGAGCAGACGTCGCGCCGGCTCATCGAGCGCGTCAAGGAACTGGAACATCAGGGCTACCAGTTCGAAGGGGCCGACGCCTCGCTGGAACTGCTCCTGCGCGACGCTTGCGGCGACAACGTGCGGAAGTTTACGGTGGAGTCGTTCAAGATTTTGGTGGAAAAAACGGCGAGGGGGCTCGTTACGGAAGCGATCGTCAAGATCGACGTCGACGGCCAGCAGGCCTATACCATCGCGGAAGGGAACGGTCCCGTCAACGCCCTCGACAACGCCTTGCGCAAGGCGCTCATCCAGCATTTCCCGGACATCCGCAATGTGCATCTGACGGACTACAAAGTCCGCGTCCTGGACGAGAAGGGCGCCACCGCGGCGAAGGTGCGCGTACTCATCGAAAGCTCCGACTTCCGGGAGAAATGGAGCACGGTGGGCGTATCCACCAACATCATCGAAGCGAGCTGGGAGGCCCTGGTGGACAGCATCCGTTACGCCCTCCTCGGCAAGGAGAAAAGCCGCCGGGTCGCCGAAACCGAGCCGGTCAACGGTCTCAGCAACCACTGATCATCCGCGAAAACGCAAAAAAAAAGCGGCGCTCACAGCGCCGCTTTGATTTTTTGCTCCCATTCCTCCAGCCCGATGAGCCGTTCGATCCGCTCCAGAATCACGCCGTCGCGTCCGATGATGAAGCTGACCGGAAACGCGACCACCTTGTAGGCTTCGGTCACCTTTCCGTCTTCGTCCGTCAGCACGGGAAACGGCGGCTCCATCTCGCGCACGAAATCCCGGGCTCCCCGCAGCGTATCGTACTTGGTCGCATTGACGGCATACAGGTCGATCCGGTCCTTGTATTTTTCATACAGCGCCTTGAGCTCCGGCATTTCCTTCTCGCAGGGTCCGCACCAGGAAGCCCAGAAATTGACGATGAGCGGTTTGTCCCGCCGCCCTCCGACGCTGTACACCTGGTTCCCGTCCAGCACCGGGAGGGAAAAAGCGGGGGCGGCTTCGCCTTCCAGCGGGGCGGAGGCGGCGGATTCGGCTTCCTGTCCTGCGCCGGGCCATTGCCAGACGACGACGGCGATGACGGCCACGATCGTACCGAGCAGAATCAACGCGTTTCGCTTTTTCACCGTCAACCCCCGTTTCCCTCATGATCGCCAGACGTTGCCTTTTCTTTATTATTACCGAAATGCGTCGTTCCATGCCACCCGCGAAAGCGTCCGCGCCGCGCCGGATTGTGAACATCCCTTGACATTTTGACCGGGCATGTGCATGGCTTCCCCCGTCAAAGGGCATCTTACAAGCGGATTGTTTACGGGAGGTCAGGGCATGGCCGCCATCCGTCCACCGGCCGCGCTCCGTTCCCCCGGCGCCGCGGCAAAAGGCAAAGCCGGCGGAAGCGAAGCGGCGGCCCAACGCCACAACCGGAGCAAAACCCGGCGCAAAAGCGTCGCCCTCGAATACGTCGCCCTGGCCAGCGTTCCCCTGACGCTGGTGCTCGGCAATTCCATGCTGGTCCCGGTGTTGCCCTCGCTGGCCCGGGAACTCGGGGTCACTTCGTTCCAATCCAGCCTGGTCATCACGCTTTTTTCCGTGTCGGCGGGCCTCGTCATTCCCGTCGCCGGCTACCTCTCCGACCGGTTCGGGCGCAAACGGGTGATGATCCCGGCGCTGCTCGTGTACGGCGGAGGCGGCATTCTGGCCGGGCTGGGCGCGGTCTGGCATTCCTACGGCGTGCTCATCGCGGCCCGGGCGCTGCAGGGGATCGGCGCCGCAGGTACCGCCCCCATCGCCATGGCCCTGGTGGGCGATCTGTACAAGGACGCCGCGGAAAGCCGCGCCCAGGGGCTTATTGAGGCCGCCAACGGCACGGGCAAAGTGCTGAGCCCCATCGCGGGCTCGCTGCTGGCCCTGATCGTCTGGTACGCGGTGTTCTGGGCTTTCCCGGCGGTCTGCCTGCTGTCCGCGCTGGCGCTATTGTTTTTCATCCGCGAGCCGAAACGGCCGTCTTCTCCCCAGCCGCTCGTCCCCTATCTCCGCTCCGTCGCGGACGTCTTCAAAAGCGACGGCCGCTGGCTGTCCGCGTCTTTCTTCGCGGGGGCGGCGGCGCTTTTCATTTTGTTCGGCGGGCTCTTTTTCCTGTCCGAAGTGCTGGAAGCCCCGCCGCACCGCATCGACGGCGTCCGCAAGGGGCTCGTGCTGGCCGTCCCGCTGCTGGCCATGGTCGGCACTTCCCTTACCACCGGCGCCGTGATCAAAAAAAGCGGCAAACGCATCCGCCTGCTGATCAACGCGGGCCTTCTCCTGATGGCCGTCTCCCTCGGCCTGGCGATATTTCTCCACGACCGCCTGTACGTTCTCATCGCCCTGCTTTCCGCCGGCGGCGTGGGCACCGGACTGGTGCTGCCCTGCCTGAATACCATGATAACGGGGGCGACGGACAAGGCGAAACGCGGCATGATCACGTCGCTGTACGGGAGCCTCCGGTTTCTCGGCGTCGCGCTGGGCCCGCCCCTGTTCGGCTGGCTGACCGGCGTGTCCCGTCCGGCCGTCTTTGGCTGCGTTTCCGCCCTGGCGCTCATCGCCTTCGGCCTGGCGTTTTTCTTGATCAAACCGGGGGATAAGGTGCGTTAATACGGGAAGAACGGGCGAGGTGAGCCGGAAGGAACGCATGCGGAACACCCGGGGCGCCGAACGGGGCATCACACTCTCCTTGCGACCGAGACGGCCGGAGCGGCGAAAAAGTACGGCACAAAGGGGCTCCGGAAAAAAAAGCATAACGTTTGACTGTACGGTTGGCGGCGGGTAATATAAAAAAAGAGAGTGCGTTACGACGGAAAGCCATCTACCAAGAAGGTGATGCCGTGCGCCAAGCATCGACCGTGCCCGGTCCGAGGCTGTACCGGATTGGCGAACTGGCGAGGCTGGCCGGGGTAAGCGCCCGCACCATCGACTACTACACCGGACTCGGACTGATCAAGCCCGTCAAACGCTCCAAAGGCAACTACCGGCTTTATGACGATGAAACTTTGCACCGCATCCGCCGTATTGAACAATTGAAGGCGCAAAAATTTACCCTGGAGGAAATCCGGGAGCACTTCCTGAAGCTCCGGCGCGCATCCGCCGACGAGGTGATGGAGCGCAAGCTGGCCGATCTGCAGGTGCATCTGGCGCAGCTGGAACGGGAAGTGAAGGAGCTGGAGGCGGTCCTGGACAACCTGAAACCGAAGCAGGCCGCCAAGCTGTTCCGTGCCATCACGCCGCAGACGGCCGCCTGCGTGGAAGCGCTCATGCTTCTGCTCAGCAAAAGCGAAACCATGTTGTAACAGGGGCATACTCATCCATAACGGAAGGTGATTGCGAACATGTTTCCGTTCATTTTCACTCCTTGGGACCCGCTAATCTTTCTCGCGTTCGGCTTGGCGCTCTGGGCCCAGTTCCGGGTCAAGGGAACGTACAACAAGTGGTCGAAAGTCCATGCGTCGAGCGGTCTTACGGGATACGAAGCTGCACGGCGGCTGCTGGACCGCCACGGTTTGTACGACGTGCCGGTGGAGCCGGTGCAGGGCCAGCTGACCGACCACTACGACCCGATCAAGCGCGTCGTGCGGCTGTCGGAATCGGTGTACTATGAAAATTCCATCGCCGCCGTTTCCGTCGCCTGCCACGAAGTCGGCCACGCGATACAGCACGCGCAGCGCTATCCGATGCTCGTGCTGCGGCACCGGATGTTTCCGGTGGTCAACCTGGCTTCCGGCGCCGCGCCGTTCCTGCTCCTGATCGGCATCCTGCTTCAAGCCGCCGGTTTGATCCTGCTCGGCATCATCTTCTTCGCCGCCGCGGTTGCCTTTCAGCTGGTGACGCTGCCGGTGGAGTTCGACGCCAGCAACCGGGCGCGGAAGCTCATGACGGCCGAAGGGTTCATCACCCGGGCGGAGGAAGGCGGCGTGGCGAAGGTGCTGAACGCGGCCGCCCTGACCTATGTCGCCGCGACACTGGTGGCGGTGCTGGAGCTGCTCAAATTCGTCTGGATTTTCACGCAAAACCGGGAATAACGGCGGATTGCCAAACGAAAACGGCCGGTCCCTTTCGGGAACCGGCCGCTTCGTTTTTCGGGCTGCCTCAGACACCCATGAACTCCTGCACCCACACGCCGTTGTAGTAGGCGACACCGATATGGGTGAAGTTGCCGCCCAGGATGTTGGCCTTGTGTCCGGAGCTGTTCATCCACGCGTTCATCACTTCCTGCGGGCTGCGATGGCCTTTGGCGATGTTTTCGCCCGCGTAGCGGAAGTTGATGCCGTAGCTGCGCATCATGTCGAACGGCGAACCGTAGGTCGGCGACTGATGGCTGAAATAGTTGTTGTTGTACATGTCCTTCGCCTTGTCCAGCGCGACTTTGGTCAAGCCGCTGTGGACCGTCAGCGGGCCAAGTCCCGCCTTGGCTCGTTCTTCGTTCACCAGCCGCACGACTTCGGAAGCGAAGTACGAAGCGTTCGCGTCCGTCGCGGAGCCGGAACCGGTCTGGCCCGTGGCCGGCGTGGTGCCGGTCTTGCCCGTTTGCGTTTGCGAACCTCCGGTTTGGCCCGTGGAGCCCGTCGACCCCGTGGTGCCCTTGTCCGGCACGATGAGCCACAATCCGGGCCGGATGGCATCCGGATTCGCGACGTGGGGATTGTAACGAATCAGTTCGTTCAGCGAAACCCCGTTGCGCTGGGCGATCTTGTACAGCGTATCGCCCGATTTGACCGTATACACCGACGCGGCGTCCGCAGGCGCCGCGGGCAGCGCGAACAGCATTCCAGACAACAAAAGGACCGAGACAACCGACATTACGGTTTTGCGCATGTTGCTCTCCCCTCCCTGTTTTCCCCGCCGGACGCATCCGGCAGGTTCGGCGTCTCGCGTCCCATTCTAACACGGGGGTTGGGGAGGGTTAACCCTGCAAAACTTGGAACCCGGCTTAGATGAAAGGCTTGGACCCGTTCTCGGCAAGGAATGCGAGCAGAAAATTATAAAATCTTAATACGACCATCGGCGGCTTCTCGCCCGCCCGTCGGATGAGCCCGATGGTGCGCGTCACGCGGGGTTTGCGCAACCGCACCGTCGCCGGCATCATCGGCCCCGGGGCTGACAGGGCCATTTCCGGCAGCAGACTGACCCCCATGCCCGCCGCCACCAGCCCGCGGATCGTCTCCACCTCGTCGCCCTCGAAGGCGATTTTCGGCTTGAATCCCGCGCTCAGACAGGCGTTCACGACAATCGGCCGCAGGGAGTAGCCCGGGCTGAACAGCACGAATTCCTCGTCCTTGAGCTGGCTGAGCTCGATGCTTTCTTCATTGGCGAGCGGGTGATTCTCCGGAAGGATGGCGAGCAGTTCCTCGGTCAGCACCACTTCGCCGGTCAGCTTCTCGTCGCTGCCGGGAAACGGCGAAATCAGCGCCAGATCCACTTCCTTCTCCAGCACGTCCTTGATCAGCGAGGGGTACATGCCCTGGCGGAAGACGAAGCGGACGCCGGGGTGTTTTTTGCGAAACGCGGCCACCGCCCGCGGCACCAGCTGGACGCCGAGGCTGTGGGGAAACCCGAGGCGGATCACGCCTTTTTCCGGATCGGAGAACTCCCGCACTTCCGCGACGGCGCGTTCCAGATCCGCCAGCAGTTCCTCCACCCGGCTGAGAAACAGCTGGCCGGCCGGCGTCAGCTGCACGTTGCGCCCCCGGTGGTCGAACAGCTCCACTTCCAGTTCCTGCTCCAGCTGGTGGATTTGCCGGCTAACCGCGGACTGGGCGACATGGAGCTCCTCCGCCGCCTTGGTCACGTGCTGCATGCGAGCCACTTTGACAAAATATTGCAGTTGTCTTAGTTCCAAAGCCCCTTCTCCGTCCCTTCGCCGGTCCGCCCTACCGCCGCCTGCGGCCAGTCCGCGGACTCAGCGCAAATTTTTGGCGCCCGCCCACCGGTACAGCGCAAAACCGGCAAACGCCCCGAAGAAATGCGCCGCGAAGCTTACGCTCGGCACGATCAGCGAGAACAGCGCCCCCATGGCGAGGATCACGTACACTGTCGTCCGCGACTGCGGGTCCAGCAAATGCCGCTGAAACAGCGCCATGTACAGGAACGCGCCGAATACGCCGTAGATCGACCCCGACGCGCCCACCGCCGCGACCGGTTCGTTGCCGGCCAGGATCATGGCGCCCACATTCCCGAATATCCCGCACAGGAGGAAAAACAATACGTAACGCCGCGATCCGAACAGGCGCTCCAGGGGCGGTGCGAACACGAACACCGCAAAGGCGTTGAACAGCAGATGCGTCCAGCCGGCATGCAGAAACACTGCCGTCAGAAACCGCCAGACTTCCCGGGAGGCGGGCGGCACGTTGGTGGCCATGAGGCGGAAGGTCAGACCCGGATCGATCTGCTGCCACAGGAACAGGACGAGCATGACGGCCAGAAACGCCGTGTTGGCCGGGTAAAGGCGGATGTACTGGCGGAAATTTTCATAGCGGACAAACAGCATGAGCCGACTTCCTTTTTCGTTGGACTTTTGCTCTTTAAAACAATTATAATAAGGGCTGTAATTCCATACTTTCTCAAAGGAGGCCGAACCCCATGGCGCAAGAGCGTGCCAACGCAGCGACGCTCAAAGGCAATCCCCTCACGCTCGTCGGACCCGAACTCAAACCGGGAGATCCGGCTCCCGATTTTCGGCTGAACAAGAGCCTGACCGAAGAAGTGACCCTGAAGGACTTCGCCGGCAAAATCAAACTGATCAGCGTGGTGCCTTCCATCGACACCGGAGTGTGCGACGCGCAGACGCGCCGCTTCAATGAAGAAGCCGCAAAGCTCGGCGACAACGTCGTCGTGCTGACCGTCTCCGTCGATCTGCCCTTCGCCCAGGCCCGCTGGTGCGGCGCCGCCGGCGTCGACCGGGTTGTCATGCTGTCCGACTACAAGGACAACAACTTCGGCAAGGCCTACGGCGTGCTGATCAAGGAATTCGCCCTGGACATGCGGGCCATCTTCGTGGTCGACGCGAATGACAAGATCGCCTATGCGCGCATCAACAAGGAAATGACCGAGCATCCCGACTACGACGAGGCCATTGCCGCCGTGAAAGCGCTGTTGTAATTCGGCGACAACAAGCCTCCTGCCGGCCCGCTGCCGGCAGGGTACCGCGGTTCAACACGGTCTGCCCGCCATCGCCGGCGGGCAGCCGCCGAACGCCGTCCGAAGGCGAACCGGTCCCGACCCGTGTCCCCGGCGCCCGGGCGGCGCCGCTTTTTTCCCGCCACAAAAACAAAGCAAGGATCAGGAACCCGCCCCTCTCCTCGCCGCAAAAACCGGGAATTTACATCTTGTACGCAGAAAGCTTGCGATCCAGAGCCGCGTAGATCTCCTGGATGACCCGATAGTTGGCGCCCAGATCGCCAAACCCGCCGCGGGAAGCCGAATAGATGTCGACGGCCATGGTCGAAATGCCCGTGCTGATCACCTGCACCGTAATGTCCATCGTGCGGCCCAGAACGGTCCTTTTCTCCATGACGATTTCCCCGACGGAAGGCACTTCGTGCAGAACCCGGTAACCCCGCATCTTTTTCAGGGTGGACGTCACTTCTTCCCACGCCTTGTCCTTCGGCAGACGGTAATGGCGGGATTTGAGCTTCGGATCCTTCGCTTTCTCGCCTGTGACCTCGTGGCTGCGAACCAGTCCAATCAACACGCGCTTCAGCAAAACGAGCCTCTCCTCCCGGTTGTCAGTGCGCCACTTCTAATCTTACCATGCATGTTCCGGGGAAAAAAGACGGAAAAAAAGAAAACCCGCTTTGCCGTCCGGCGAGACTGTTTCTGAACCCGCACCCGGCAGGTGGGTGTCCGCAACCCGGTTTTTGACTTCCCTTTTCGGGGGCATGCCAGCTGCCGGGCGATATAGGACTCCCTTCGAAACAGCGTTGGTTCAAAACATCAGGCGCCGTGACGAACATCGCAGGATTCACCCTATATTATAGCGCATTTACGCTCTTTTGTCCCGTACCTGATCCGCCAGTTGGGATTCTCCCGCGTCCAGGGCGTCCCGTCCTTCTTCCTCGTCCCGGCGCTTGTTTTTCTGCTCCTGGGCCTTGTCCATGATTTTGGCCAGCATGGTGTGGAAATTGTAGTAAACCACGTACGCGATGACGCTCCCCGTGAAAAACATGATCAGGAACGTAAAGCGAGTGCTGAGCCAGAATGCCCCCAGGCAAAACAGCGCCATCACCAGCGTGCGGATCGGGCGCCCGATGGTGAGCAGCAGGGCGTTCCGGATGAGCTGCAGCAGCTTCATGCGGAAATGCGACAGGAGCGAAAAGAAATGGAGCAGGGACACCAGCAGCAGAAAGATCAGGAACAGGAACAGCATGGAAAGGAAGCCGAGCCCCGCGATGTTCTGCGCATACAGCCGGTAGTCGATGACCAGGACGCCGAACAGCACCGCGTACAAAATGCCGCCCAGCATCGCCTGCAGGTAATTTTCCTTGTAGCTGCGGAAAAACGTCCTCAAGAGCGGCACGTCCGTGTCGCCCATCACCCATTTGCGGGCGACCGAGAACATCGCGGAGGTTGACGGAAACAGCGTGAACGGCGACAGGATACCCATGAGGATGAGGGTCTGCACGAAAAACGTCTCGTAATCCTCCACCCCGGGCGCGGTCAACATGACCAAAAGCAGATACCAGACGGGGATGGACGTGAAAATCCACAGCAGGTTGATGACCGAAAGCCGCATGATCCACTCGCAGATGCGATAAAATCCGCCCATCAAACCCCGCATTTCCATTGCGCGACACTCCTCTCCCGAACCGGTACCCTTTCAGTCTTCCGTGTTTTCGCTCAAATGTTCACGTAATCTTCGCTCGTGCGGTACGCCTTGCTTTCCGGCTTGCGCCCGCCGCGTCCGCGGGGGCCGTCGCGCCAGTCGTCGCCGCGCCGGCGGTCGCGCTCTCCCGCACCCTGCCAGCGGTCGTCGCGGCGTCCGCGTCCTCCTTCGCGGTAGCCGCCATAACCGGAGCCGCCGAATCCGGAACCGCCTCCGGACCGCATGCCCTGGCCGTAACGCCGCACGCCGCCGCCGCCCGCGTCGGGGCGCCCGTCGAACTTGCGCTTCTTGGTGCGCACCGGATCTTCCGGCGTGAGCTCGATGTGGACGTCCTTCCGTTCGCCGGCGAGCATTTTCAGGGCCGCGGCGAGCAGCTGGACGGAATCGTGCTGTTCGAGCAGCTGCACGGCCAGCCATTTGTAGGGGCCCACGTCTTCCCCGCCCGTGCGGATCGTCTCCAGCAGCCGCTCGGCGATGAGGCGCTGCTTGCCTTCAATGGCCTCCGCCAGCGACGGCAGCGGCTTGCGCGCGATGCGGTGCCGCGTCACCTTTTCGATAAAGCGGAGATGGTCCATTTCCCGCGGCGTGACGAAGGTCCACGAGGTGCCTTCGCTGCCGGCGCGGCCCGTTCTGCCGATGCGGTGGACGTAGCTTTCCGGATCCTGGGGCACGTCGAAATTGATGACGTGGGACACGCCGGTGATGTCCAGGCCGCGGGCGGCCACGTCGGTGGCCACCAGGAGGTCGATGCTGCCCTCGCGGAACTTGCGCATGACGGTATCCCGCTGGTTCTGCGACAGGTCGCCGTGCAGCCCGTCGGCGGCATATCCCCGTTTGATGAGCGCCTCCGTGAGCTCCGCCACCCTCCGCTTCGTGCGGCCAAAAATGATGGCCAGCTCCGGCGGCTCCATGTCCAGCAGGCGGCACAGGGCCTCGAACTTCATCCGTTCCTGCACTTCCAGGTAGAACTGGTGGACGGACGGCGCGCTCACCTGCTTCGGCACGACGGAAATGTGCTCCGGGTTTTTCAAAAACTGCTGCGCCAGCTTCTGGATGTTGGGCGGCATCGTGGCCGAGAACAGCAGCGTCTGCCGCTCGGACGGCACGAGGCCGAGGATCGTCTGGATGTCGTCCATGAAACCCATGTCCAGCATTTCGTCCGCCTCGTCCAGCACCACCATCCGCACGTCGTCCAGCCGGATCGTCCGGCGGTTGATGTGGTCGAGCAGCCGCCCGGGCGTGCCGATGATGATCTGGGGCCGCCGCCGGAGCGAGCGGATTTGCAGTTCGATGCTCTGCCCCCCGTAGATGGCCAGGGTGCGAATCCCCTTGGGCCGTCCCAGTTTGCCGAGTTCCTCCGCCACCTGGATGGCCAGCTCCCGCGTGGGCGCCATCACCAGGGCGACGATGCGGTCTTCCTGCGGCGATATGCGGCTGAGCAACGGGATGCCGAACGCCGCCGTCTTGCCCGTGCCCGTCTGGGCCTGCCCGATCATGTCGCGGCCGGCGAGGGCGATGGGAATCGCCCGTTCCTGGATCGGCGTCGGCTCCTCGAATCCCATCTCGGAAATGGCTTGGAGCAGTTCCGGCTCCAGGCCGAATCGTTCAAAAGCGTTCAATGTATTCAAATCTCCTTCTTTGTATGGGGCCCTTTCCGTTGAAAATGGCTTCCAATGAAATTTTCAGTTCATTATAGCACAATCAGGATGGGGAGTACCAGCGCGCTTCCCGATCCGACCGGTTTCTCCAATTGTTGACATTTTGCTTCAGGATGCATCAACACGGCTCGTTCGTATATAATCTAAGGGAAAGCGCTTATGGGGAGATCGAGCCACATGGATATGCTGTTTGCCCTTATTTTGTTGATGCAGTCCTTTTTCCAATCCGATGCGGATGCCGATTCGACGCAAATCGGAATGATTCGGGCCATGCTGACCGACACCGTCCGGAACGGCGGCACCGAAGAAGACGGTTCGCAGGCCGGACAACCGGACGGCGATCAGGGGGAAACGGCCGATCCGCAGCCCGACGCTCCCAAAATCAAGGGAATATACGTCACCGCATACAGCGCCGGCGGCGCCAGAATGCAGGAACTGCTCGACCTGGTGGACCGGACCGAGCTTAACGCGATGGTCATCGACATCAAGGACGACCTCGGCCACATCACCTACAAGACCGACAATCCGGAACTGGCCGAATCCTCCAAGTCCTACATCAAGGACATCGGGAAGCTGATGGACACGCTGCGCGAGCACGATATCTACCCCATCGCCCGCATCGTCGTGTTCAAGGACAGCGTGCTGGCCAAAAAACGCCCCGATCTCTCCTTCCTGAATCCCGACGGATCCATTTGGCAAAACAGCAACAAAGACCACTTTGTCAATCCCTACCTGAGGGAAGTCTGGGATTATAACGTCGCCGTCGCCGAGGAAGCCGCCAGACTCGGATTCAAGGAAATCCAGTTCGACTACGTGCGGTTTCCCGAAGGGTTCGAAAAGCGGGCCGACAAGCTGAAATACGAAAAGACGGAGGAAAGCCGCGTCGACGTGGTCGCCGGCTTCGTGGAATATGCGCGGGAGCGGCTGAGGCCGCTGGGCGTCCGGGTATCCGTGGACATTTTCGGTTACGCCGCTTCGGTGCCGGCCGCGGAAGGGATCGGGCAGGATTTTGTGAAAATTTCCAGCCACGTGGACGTCATTTGCCCCATGGTCTACCCGAGCCACTACTCCACCGGATGGTTCGGCCAGAAAGACCCCGACAAGGCGCCCTACGCCACGGTCAAGGGCGCGATGGAAGACACCCATGAAAAGCTGGCCGACCTCGGCGACGCAAAGCCGATCATCCGCCCCTGGATCCAGGACTTCACCGCGAAATGGCTGGGCAATGGGCACTACATCCCGTACGGCGTCCGGGAAGTGGAAGCCCAGATCCGGGCGCTGGCGGACACCGGCATCGACGAGTTTTTGCTGTGGAACGCGGGGAACAAATACACGACGGGCGTGGACTACACGCTGGCGGACAAAGCCGTGAGGGAAAAGGACGCGGAGGAAACGGCTTCCGGAACGTAATGCCGGTTCCGGCTCCTGTGTTCTCCGTTCAAAATGCGGCGGGTCCGGTTTGCGGGGGCGCTCCCCTGCAGCCCGGACCCGTTTTATATCTATTGCGACAGCCGCATGGCCAGTTCATACAGCTCCATGTCGAACGGCTTTTTCGTGTTCACCACGACATTGAAATCGGTGGCCACCAGTTCGCCTTTGATGACGCCGCACGCTTTCCCGGAATCGCCCGCGATCAGCCGGCGCACCGCGAAATCGCCCAGCCGGCTGGCCAGAATCCGGTCGCTGTGGGTGGGCGAGCCGCCGCGCTGGATATGGCCGAGCACCGTCGTCCGCGGCTCGATGCCGCACAATTCGGTCAGCTTCTTCGACACATCCTCGCCTTTGCCGGCGCCTTCCGCCACGATGATGATGCTGTGGCGTTTGCCTCTTTTGGCGCTTTCGGTGAGCTTGTCGGCGATTTCCCGCAAATCGAAGGGCACTTCCGGCACCAGGATCACTTCCGCGCCGCTGGCCAGCCCCGCGTAGAGCGCGATGTGCCCGCAGTGGCGGCCCATCACTTCCACCACCGAGGTGCGCTCGTGGGACGTCATCGTGTCCCGCAGCTTGTTGATGGCGTCCACGACGATGCTGACCGCCGTGTCGAAGCCGATGGTGTAATCCGTGAACGCGATGTCGTTGTCAATCGTTCCCGGCAGGCCCATCGTTTTGATGCCCAGTTCGTCCAGCTTCTGCGCCCCGCGGTAGGAACCGTCGCCACCGATCACCACCAGGGCGTCGATGCCGTGCTTGCGCAGCATTTCCGCCCCGCGGCGCTGGCCTTCCGGGGTCATGAACTCCTTGCACCGGGCGGTTTGCAGGATCGTTCCGCCCCGCTGCAAAATATCCCCTACGCTGCGCAGGTCCATTTCGCGGATTTCCCCGTTCAGCAAGCCCTGGTATCCCCGCTGGATGCCGAACACTTCCAGGCCGTGCACCAGCCCGCTGCGGACGACGGCCCGCACCGCCGCGTTCATGCCTTGCGAATCCCCGCCGCTCGTCAGAACGGCAATCCTATTGACAGCTCCCATCAGACAACTCCCACTCCCGTTTTTTGTGTTTGTGTTTTGCGAATCCAACGGCTGTTGGCAAAAAAGAAAAGCCGGACCAGCGGGCCGCCCTGCATCATCGCCCGCGCGGTGTCCTTCACCCGCCGGTCGCGGACTTTCGGGTCGGACAGGTATAGGGCGATCAGCCCCTCCACCACCATGCGGTGGAAACGCGAAGACGGAAGCGTGAACGCGGCCCTGCGCGCCTGCTCCGAGATCCACAGCAGTCTTTCCGTCATTTGTTCGCCGTTCTCGTAGCAACTGCAGAAATTCAAATCGCCGCCGGCTTCGTCTTCGGCCTGGTCGATCAGATAGTCGAGCATGATGTGCAGGCAGCAAATGTAGGGAAAATAGGCGTTTACGATCCGGTCCGTAACGGCGCGGTCCAGGTCCGGGTCGCAGGCGGCCGCGAACAGCGCGAACACGCCCAGCGTCGAACCCGTCGCGGCGGCGAATTCGTTCCACCAGAGTTCCCGGCCGAAAACGCGATGGTTTTCCCACCAGGCCTTGAGTTGCCCCTCCCGCAAGCGGGGAGCGATGTGCTTGTAGACCTGGAGGTCGCGGTACAATCCAACGAGCCGCCGCACCGCGTCCCTGACCTGCGGGTAGGCGGGAAGCTGTTCGATGCACGCCTGGCACTGGCGAACCAGCGCATGCAAATATCCCCCGTCGTCCTGTTCCCGCCGGAGGGCGTAATAATTTTTCGGTTCGGCGCCCGGCGTCACCGCGTCGATCATGCTCTGGTGCAACAGCCGGAAATCTCCCGCATCCATGGAGGTGCTCCGGTCGCACAGGTTGTCCAGGTAGTCGCTGATCGTCTGAAAGTTGACAATGAGCGGAACCAGAATGCGCCGGAAGTCGCCGTCGCCCACCGCCGCATAGACAGCCCCGCCTTCGCAGTGGAACTGTTTGCTGCCCATGCTCGCCAGCGCCTGTCTGCGCAATTCGGGATCGGGGATCCGTTCCGCCATCAGCCGCAGACGATCCAGCTCGCGCCGCACTTCCGGCAGCACCTGCCTGTACATCCTGTACATCAGCGACACCGGTCCCCGCGGCGGCAAGCCTTCCAGCCTGTTGACCCTTCTCATGGATGCCTCCCGTCCGTGTTGTCCTTCCTAAATGTAACATTTCAGCACGACGAAATCCAGACGTGACCTGGAAATCCGCCGTTTCCATGAAAAAAATCCGCCGAAGGTTTCAATCTCTGCTATAATGGCAAAGGCAACATCAGGTCAAGCGGAAACAGGTGAAACGTTGTATGACTCGGGAAAAGCCTCATCAGGTCGCGGTTCTGCGGAGCCTGCAATTTGCGGCCAACGCGATGTACTCGCTGATTGTGGTCTGCATTCCGCTTTACTTCACCGAAGAACTGGGCTTTTCCCGTCTGGAGATCGGCTCCATTTACTCCACAGGACCGCTGATGGCCATCGTCTCCAATCTTCTGCTCGGCGCCATCGCCGACAAGGCCAGGAGCCTGCGTCTTCTGCTGGGCCTTCTGTTTTTGTGCCAGATCGCCGTCTTTCTCGCGCTGGCGCCGCTCCGGCAATTCGCGGCCATCGCCGCGCTCATGGCGGTGTTTTACTTTTTCCAGACGCCGGCCCTTCCGATGGTGGACAGCATTTCGATGCTTGCGGCAAACCGCATGGGCAGGACTTTCCCATCCTTCCGCGTGTTCGGTTCCATCGGCTTTGCCCTGTGCGCCGTTCTTTTCAACGTTCTGTACGATGAAATCGGCCCGGGCATGGTCGTCCCTACCGGCTGCCTCACCGCCGCGGCGGCGCTCATGTTCATCCCGCTTCTCGGCAATTTCCAGGCGAACTTGCGCCGGTTTGACTTCAGCGAACTGTGGGGAATTTTGAAACAGCGGAAAACGGTGGTGTTCTTCGTCCTGGTCTGGCTCGCCGCCGTGCCCCACCGGATCCTCGAAGGCTTTTTGTCGGTCCGCATGCATGAAATCGGCGGAGAGGCGTGGGTCGGCTGGACATGGCTGACCTCGGCGTTCAGCGAAATCCCGGTAATGCTGCTGCTGGCCCGGTTCGGGCACCGGTTGAAGGAACTTCCCCTGCTTTCGGCGGCGGCGTTTTTCTATATGGTGCGGATGATTTTGCTTTCCGTCATTGACGATCCGTTCACGCTCATCGCCTCCCAGGTGATGCACAGCCTGACGTTCGGCATTTTTTTCCTCTCGGCGATGCGGTTTCTGGCGCACCTTTTGCCGGACCAGTTTCGCGCCACCGCCCAGGCGCTGTTCGTCACCGTTTGGGTGGGGCTGTCGGGATTGACAGCCGGTCCGCTGGGCGGCTGGCTGTACGACGCATACGGCGCCAGCACCCTGTTCCTTGCCGGCGCGGCATCCTCCCTGATCGCCGCAGCCGGATTTCTGGCGGCGCATCTGCGCGGCTATTCCGGATGAAAACCGCGGAAAGGAGTCGAAAACCTTGGACACGAGCTTGAACCCGAATTCCTCCCCGATTTCCGGCCCGGCTGACGGCAACGCTCCTTACGCCGTGTTCAGGCAACTGGTGAGGGAACGCCGCAGCATCCGCAAATTTCTGGACAAGCCGGTGGACGAAGCCGAAATCCGGGAGCTGATCGACTGCGCCCGATATGCGCCCAGCGACACGAACTCCCAGCCGTGGGAATTCGTCGCCGTCCTGGACCGGGAAAAGATCGGACGAATCGAGCGGATGACCTGGGACGCGCTGCACCGCCGGGCCGCGGACGCCGAGGCGCAGGGCAAGGGCCGGGAAGCCCGCCTTCTCCTCAAATCGTTCGGGCCTTACGCCACCGCCTTTGGCGGCGCGCCGGCGCTCCTCGTTTGCCTCGCTGCTCCCTATAATTCCAAATTCCGCGAGAAAATTTTCGATCCCATCGGCTTCGCGGACGAAAGCGTCTGGCGGGAGGAAAGCGTCAAAAGCAGCTGCCTCGCGGCCATGATCCTGATGCTGGCGGCGCACGCCCGGGGGCTGGCCTGCTGTCCGATGACCGGTCCGGTGCTTCTGGCGGAAGAACAGTTGCGTGCGGAACTTGGGATTGACGTCTCTCGGCAAGTGAACATGGTGATCGCCCTCGGGTATCCGGCGATCCGGCCCGAACCCACACCGCGCAAGGAGATCGACGAGATCCTTGCCGTGGTGCGCTGACCGCCGGCACGTTCCCGCACGCAGCACGCGCTTCTGACGCTGTCCCCCGGCGAACACAAAAACGGGAACCCTTTCGGCCCCTTTGGCCACGGGTTCCCGTTCGATTTGCTTTTTATCAGCCGTTCACCACTTCCGGCGGCTTGACGCCGGCGTTCTCTCCGCGCACGACGGTGAGGCGGGAAATGCGCAGGTTGTCGGTCTCCTCGACGATGAACCTGAATCCGCTTTCGTGTTCCACTACCTGGTTTTTCTTCGGCGGAATCTCGATCTGGGAATAGATCCAGCCGCCGATCGTGTCGTAGTCGTCCGTCGGAATGTCCAGCCCGAACAGGCTGTTCACTTCCTCGATGAGCAACATGCCGCTGATGGAGTAGGTGTTCTCGTCCTTTTGCTCAACGTCGGCCCGCTCTTCGTCGAATTCGTCCTGGATCTCCCCGACGATCTCCTCCATGATGTCTTCCATCGTCACCAGGCCGGACGTGCCGCCGTATTCGTCGATCAGAATGGCGATCTGCGACTTTTTCTTCTGCATCAGCTTCAGCAGCGAGCTGATGGGCATGCTTTCCGGCACCGTGATGATCGGACGCAGGATCGTGCGCAGGTCCTTGATTTTTCCTTCGCTTTTGATCAGGTCCTTGATGTGGATAAACCCGATGATGTTGTCCTTGTCCGTTTCGCAGACCGGATAGCGGGTGTGCATTTCCTCCAGGGCGATCCGCTTGTTTTCCTCAAACGGAAGGTTCATGTACAGGCAAACCATTTCCGTCCGGGGGATCATGATTTCCCGGGCGTTCGTTTCCGCAAATTCGAAAATGTTGTCCACCAGGGTCAGCTCGGTATTGTCGATATACCCGCTTTTATGGCTTTCCTTCATCAAAATGCGGATTTCTTCTTCGGTGTGGGCCGAGGTTTCCCCGGCGGGTTCGATCCCCACCAGTTTCAGGATCATGTTGGCCATGCCGTTCAACAGCAGGATGAACGGGCGCATGACTTTATAGAACCAGACCATCGGCGCCGCCGTCCACAGCGTGACGCTTTCCGCCTTGCGGATGGCCAGCGACTTCGGCGCCAGTTCTCCAAGGACGATATGGAGCATGGTGATGACAATGAACCCGATCGCGAAGGCGAACGGATGGACCAGGTTCTCACCCAGGCCCAGGAACTTGAACAACGGTTCCAAGGCGGCGGCGAGAGCCGGTTCCCCGATCCAGCCCAAACCAAGGGAAGCCAGCGTAATGCCGAGCTGGCAGGCGGACAGGTATGCATCCAGATGGTTGGTCAGATGCACCGCAAACTTCGCCCGCGCATGACCGCCCTGGGCCAGGGTGTCGATGCGCGAGCCGCGCACCTTGACCATGGCGAATTCGGCCGCCACGAAAAAGCCGTTCAGAAAAACCAGGAAAAAGATGAGGACCAAATCCACGCCTAGCGGAAAAGGGTCACTGCTCAACGATTCCCTACCCCCGCTGAGTGAGGATAGGTGCACCTCCTTTGGTAACCAAGAAAAATTTTTGGATTGTTTATTTAATTAAATAGCTTAAATGTTTTCCGACCCGACGTCAAACCGAGCAACGGGCAGATATCCGCCGTCGTATCCCACTGTATTCGATACGGCCCGCCCACTATGCCATTTTTCGGGCGAGACGGACCGAAAACTCGAAATACCGCCCGGACGGGGAAAACGGGCACAATTCTACTGCTCGACCCCGGTATCGGCTTGTCCTGCGTCCGCCCGGACGATTCCGCTTTCCCTAGCCCGCGCACCCGGAGCATCCCCTTCCCGCGCGTCCGCAGGGCGTCCGCCCGAGGCGAGGCGCCGCTCCCGGCTGGCCCGGATCCGCTCTTCCATCCCTTGCGACGCGGGGTGGTAGAACAGGCGGTCTTTCAACGGATCGGGCGCATATTGCTGTTCGACGTAATGGCCGGGATAGTCGTGCGGATATTTGTACCCGGCGTGGCCGAGCTTGGCCGCGCTTTTGTAGTTGTTGTCACGGATGTGCATCGGCACCTCGTAGGAGGGCCGCTGCGCGATCGCCTCCATGGCATTGCTGATGGCGCGCACGACGGAATTGGATTTCGGGCTCTCCACCGCGAACAGAATGGCCTGGGCGATCGGGATCCTGCCCTCCGGCCAGCCAATCCGCTCGAACGCCTGCCAGGCGCTCACCGCCTGGACCAGCGCCTGGGGATTGGCCAGGCCGATGTCTTCACTGCACGCCACGGTGAGCCGCCGGACAAACACCAGCGGGTCCATCCCCAGCTTTTCCACCCCGTACAGGAACCAGAACAGGGCGGCGTCGCTGGACCCCCGCACGCTCTTGTGAAAAGCGGAAAGCACGTCGTACTGCGTCGACTCGTCGGCCTGCACCGTCGGCTGGCGGATCGCCTCTTCCGCCGTATTCAGCGTGATGCGCACGGTCCCGTCCGGCTCCGGCGGCGTGGCCATGGCCGCCAGCTCCAGCGCGGACAGCGCCCGGCGGATGTCGCCGTTGGCCACCGTCGCAATGTGCAGCATCGCTTCCTCGTCGATGGTCAGATTCATATAGCCGAGCCCCTTGACCGGATCGGCGATTGCCCGGCGCATCGCTTCCAGCACATGCTCCCGCGTGAGCGGGTACAGCCGGTACAGCGTGGAACGGGACAGGAGCGCGCCATTGATGGTGTGGTACGGATTCTCCGTGGTGGCGCCGATGAAGATGATCGTTCCCTTTTCCACCGCCGGCAAAAGGGCATCCTGACGCGCGTGGTTGAAGCGGTGCACCTCGTCGAGGAACAGGATCGTCTTGCGGCCGTACAGCCGTTTGTTGCGATCCGCCCGCTCGATCACGTCCCGCACGTCCTTGACGGACGCGTCCACGGCGTTCAGCCGTACGAAGTCTCCCTTTGTCCGCTTCGAAATGATGTGCGCCAGCGTCGTCTTGCCGGTGCCCGGCGGACCGAACAGGATGATGGAGCTGACCGCGTCCGATTCAATGGCGCGGCGAAGCAGCTTTTCCGGGCCGACCAGATGCTCCTGCCCGATGAATTCGTCCAGCGTGTCCGGCCGCATCCGGTCCGCCAAAAGCCGCAGGCGCGGTTCGTTTTCCAGCGCGTGGCCGAACAGGTCGGCTTCGTTGCCGTTCATGCCGCTTGGCCTCCTTTTTCGGTTCCGGGAAAACAAAAAAATCGAACAGTCAAGACGTCGGCCGGTCGCCGCCCAACCCCTGTTCCCGGGGCACGAGCGCCGGATCGTCGGTCACGATGCCGTCCACGCCCGCCTGCAGGAGACGGTCGACCTCTCCGGCATGCCGGACAGTCCATACAAGGGTGAGCGCGCCCCGCCCGTGGATGCGCCGGACGAGCCCGGCGTCCGCCAGGTCCAGCCGCACGTTGATGAAATCGGCAAAGGCGGCGAAACGGTCCAGGTCTTTCTTCGAGGGCATCTTCCCGGTCTGTCCGGTGAGCACGCCGATCTGGATTTCCGGCAGAAGTTTGCGCAAGCGGCGCATCGATTGCGCATGGAACGACTGGACGATGAGGCGGTTTTCGAGCCCGTTCTGCAGGCCCCGGCGGACCAGCAATCCGGCCAGTTCGCTCTCGGCATCCGGATCTTTCAGCTCCACCAGCAGGCCGATCTTTCCGGCGTAGCGATCCAGCACCTCTTCCAGAAGCGGCAAGGGCTGGCCCGCAAATGCGGGGCCGAACCAGGAGCCCGCGTCCAGCCGATTCAGTTCTTCCCAGGGAAGGTCGGCGACGCGTCCCCTCCCGTTCGTCGTCCGGTCCACCGTCGCGTCGTGGATGACCACGAGGCGGCCGTCCCGGCTGCGCCTTACGTCCAGCTCGATGAAATCGGCTCCTTCCCGAAGCGCCAGATCGAAGGCGGCAAAGGTGTTTTCCGGCGCGTGCATGGAAACGCCCCGATGCGCGATGATCCACGGACGCTCAAAAGGCCACCGTTCCGAGGCCGGTTCCGCCGCATCTTCGGCGGCCGAAGGGGAAAGCGCCGCCGACGCCGGAAACCCGGAAGAAGAGAAGAGCACGGACGGGATGAGGTATTCGGTCGATGCGGTCCACGCCGCGGACCACGCCGGCAGACTCCGCGCGAAGGATTGCCGGACGGTGGCGACCGTGGCGATCGCGGTCAGAACGACCACCGTCACGGACATAAGCGCTTTCCGGAATTGTGGGTTCAAGGTTCTTTCCCCGCTTTTGGCCGTCGTTCAAGACGTTTTTATCATCATATCATAATGGCCATACTTTGCGCATACCAACGCGAAATCCGGTCTGAGTCAAGCCAGCGTGGGCACCTTTTTTGGGATTATGAGTCACACCTGAAAAAGAGCTTACTCCTTGATAGCGGTTGCAGTTCTCTTCCTTCCGTGAGGGCCATGGTTTTCTGGAATCAAT
>Ga0310826_100203_pt1 | contig 84659 bp, 74 predicted proteins | sample WT_ome_FD_201306 | JGI IMG/M metagenome (GOLD analysis project Ga0310826, IMG submission 201306) | Sorghum-adapted microbial communities enriched on wild type (WT) sorghum from Joint BioEnergy Institute, Emeryville, California, United... ... | reverse complement strand
GACGGCAACGCCGCCGGCATTGGCCGCCTTGGCCGGTCCGAAGAGAACGCCGTTCTTCAGGAAGACGTCGATCGCTTCGAGCGTCGACGGCATGTTCGCGCCTTCGCCGACCGCCTTGACGCCGTTCTCCACGAGCAGCTGGGCGGATGCTTCGGAGATTTCGTTCTGCGTCGCGCACGGCAGCGCGATGTCGCACGGAATCGACCAGATGCCCTCGCAGCCTTCGGTATAAGTGGCGTGCGGATGCTCCTTCACGTATTCGTAGATCCGCTTGCGCTCGACTTCCTTGATCCGCTTCACGGTCGCGAGATCGATGCCCTTCGGGTCATAGACATAGCCGTTCGAGTCGCTGCACGCGACGACGCGCGCGCCGAGCTCCTGCGCCTTCTGCATCGCATAGATCGAGACGTTGCCGGAGCCGGAGACGACGACCGTCGCGTCCTTGAAGCCGAGCCCCTTCGACTTCAGCATTTCCTGGACGAAATAGATGCAGCCGTAGCCCGTCGCTTCGGTGCGGCCCAGGCTGCCGCCGTAGCCGACGCCTTTGCCCGTCAGAACGCCGGCCTCGATGCTGCCGCGGATGCGCTTGTACTGGCCGTACATGTAGCCGATTTCCCGCGCGCCTACGCCGATGTCGCCCGCGGGCACGTCCACGTCCTGGCCGATGTATTTGTAGAGCTCCGTCATGAAGCTCTGCGTGAACCGCATGATCTCCTGTTCGGACTTGCCCTTCGGATCAAAGTCCGATCCGCCCTTGCCGCCGCCGATCGGCTGACCGGTGAGCGCGTTCTTGAAGATCTGCTCGAATCCGAGGAACTTGATGATGCTCGCGTTGACGGACGGATGGAAACGCAGGCCGCCCTTGTACGGACCGAGCGCGCTGTTGAACTGGACGCGGAAGCCGCGGTTCACCTGCACGTTGCCGTTGTCGTCCACCCACGGCACGCGGAAAATGATGACCCGCTCCGGCTCGACGATCCGCTCGAGGATGCCGTGCTTGATGTAGTGCGGCTCCTTCGCGAACACCGGCGTGAGCGATTCGAGGATCTCTTTCACGGCCTGATGGAATTCACTTTCGTAAGGATTGCGGGCGACGACGGTCTTGTAAACCTTCTCGACATACGCCTTCGCCTGGGTCATGCTCTCATCCGACAGAATCGTGGTCATCCGTTCACTCTCCTTCTGGAATCTTGCATTTGCACTTTCACGCTGATCCTTTGCACTTCCGCAGCGATAGTCTACAGTCTAAAGCATAGACCGCCCCGAGCGCCAATCAATATTTTTTTGGAACACGATTAAATGAATTTATTACTTTTTTTGCTATAAAATATGTGAACCAAAGTAACATCTAAGCGTTACTTTGGTTCACAATTCGTCCTAATTAATGTTAGGTTATCTTACGCAATCATTTTACAGCAGCGTCGCGCGCAGCTCTTCCGGCGACTTCGGCGACAGCAGACCGAACGGAATGTCGAACACGGTCTTCGCGCCCGATGCGCCTTCCCGACGCAGCCGGACCGCGGCCCGCGCGTAGGCGACGAGCACGCTCGCCGTGAACTCCGGATTGCTTTCCAGCTTCAGGCTGAATTCGACGATCTGCTTCGTCCCCTGCCCCGTGACGCCGCTCCGGATGACGAAGCCGCCGTGCGGCATGCCGGCATGGTCGCGGCGCAGCTCCTCTTCCGAGACGAACGTGACCGTCGTGTCATAGTCGGCGAAGTAGTTCGGCATCGTGACGATCGCCCGCTCGATCTCCGCCTTGTCCGCGCCTTCCTCCGCCACGACGTAGCAATGGCGGGTGTGCTTCTCCCGCGTCGACAGATCCGGCGTCTCGCCCGCGCGGATGCGCTCGATCGCCTCGGTCGACGGAATCGTGTACTGGACGCCCGCCTTCACGCCGGGCACGCGGCGGATCGCGTCGGAGTGGCCCTGGCTGACCCCCTTGCCCCAGAACGTGTATTCTTTGCCCACCGGCAAAATGGCTTCGGCGAGCAGCCGGTTCAGCGAGAACAGCCCCGGATCCCAGCCGGTCGAGATGACGCTCACCGTTCCGGCTTGTCGGGCCGCCGCGTCGACCGCCGCGAAAAATTCCGGAATCCGCGCGTGCGTATCGAAGCTGTCGACCGTGTTGAACATCGCCGCCATCGCCGGCGTCTGCTCGGGCAGATCCGTCGCGGACCCGCCGCACATGATCATGACGTCGATGCGGCCCCTGTACTGCTCGGCTGCGGAAATATGCTCAAAGCGGATGTCCGCTTCCCCGTTCATCTTTGCCGGATCGCGCCGCGTGAATACCGCAACCAGTTCCATGTCCGGATTTTGCCTGATCGATTGGATGACGCCGCGTCCGAGATTGCCGTATCCCACGACGCCGATCTTGATCCTTTCTGCCATCATGTTGTTTTCCTCCATTAAAAGGTAAAATTACTTACCTAGTATACCTGACACGACTCGCAACCTGCAATCAATTCGGCCAAATCCGCGACAGGGGATTAATGGTTCGGCGGCACGCAAAAACGCGGCCCCGCTTTGCCGCGTGCCGCGTTTTTCCGCTTGGTCATTTTGCCGTTTTGCGCGATTTCCCGACAATCTTCCGGATGCTCTCGGTGGACAGATGGAACTTCCGCTCGAGTTCCGCGATGGACCGTCCGTTCAGGTAGTCCTGGATGATCTGCCGGTTCCGTTCGGCGAGCCATTTCCGCGCGCCGCTGAGTTCGCCCCAGCCGGCCCGCTTGCTCGCCGGCTTCGGAATATAGAGCAATTCCCCCTGAATATACTTCTGCAGTTCGGCAAGCAGACTAGGGGGAAGCACATCTCTTCCATTTTTGTAATTCAAGGTACCGTTCCTCCCCGTTCTCGAACCAACCGTATGCCTTCTTCTCCACATGCGCCGCGGCGGCCGCTGCGCCGCGGATATCCGCAATCCGTACTGACAAAAGCCGCATGGTTCATCCCCCTTTCGCAAATGTCGTATCCGCCGAAGCGGATCCAATCGGATAAAACAACAAAAAACCGTGGATGGATCGTTGCGCCGCCGAACAGCGCCGCGCCCAGACTCCCGGCATCCGCTTCCAGTATACTTGAAAGCCTTTGCAGCCGACAAGGCCGCCGCACGAATCGCCAATGAAAGGAGGGAGGCCTTCGTCCTTCCGGCCGAGGCCTCCCGGTACACGACGACTCCGGATTAACCGGAGACCACCTCAGTTATTGTCCGCATTGCCTGGATCAACTCCTTTCATCCAGATTTGTCGGCCCGACAGCATCATTGTACCAATTCAACGGGTCGCCCGGCAGCGAAAAAATGGTTTATAGCCGTTTTGTACCAACAGGAATTCGGGCCCGCGCGGCGAATTATTGGGAAAATCGCCCCCGGAAAGGAAGGAAACGGCATGCCGATCCTGAAAATCCCCTGGTAATCCCGTGCTCCTCCCCGCCGGATATCGATCGGGTCAACCTATCTGACAACGGGGAGGAAGATGCGAAATGGACTGGCCGCTTGAAGTCGATTGGAAAACCTTGCGCTACGGCGTGGAACTCGAGTTCGTCGAAGGAAGGCCGGATGACGTGGTACTCGAGCCCGGCTGGTCGATGCTCCGCGACGAATGGCAGATCGACGAACGGGGACAGCTGTCGGGGGCGGAGTTGACATCGCCGCCTCTCGCCTGGGACGAACGGGAACAGATCCGCGTCATGACGGAGCGGCTGAAGCGCGCGGGCGCGGCCGCGAACTGGAGTTGCGGGCTCCATGTGCATGTCGATCTGTCGGCGTGGGGCGAGAGCATCGTCCCGGCGCTGCTCGACTCGGCGCTGCGCACGCAGGACGCGCTGCGCCGGCTGCTGCGAACGGCCGATCACCGGCTGCTCTTCTGCCCGCCGGTTACGCGGGAGATGCGCGACCGGTACGCGGCGGAGCCCGGAAGCCGGGCGCTCCACAATCCCGGACGGCCGCAGTCGCACCGGTGCGGCGTCAACGCCCGCGCATGGTACGACAACGGAACGGTCGAGATCCGCTACGCGAACGGCTCGCTGGATGACGGCGAGATCGCGCGGACCGTCGAGCTCTGTCTCCGCTGGACGGCGGCGGTCGGCGCGGGCCGGGCGCTGCCGGACGAACCGGAGGCGCTCGCCCGCGCGCTGGGCGCGCCGGCGGACGGCTATCCGCCGCCGCTCGATCCGCCTCTCTGGCATCTCGAGCGGATGTGGCTCGAGGACGCGCTCATACCGGTGCTGACGCCGCTCATCCGGGAGCGGATGCCGGACGGCGAGATCCATACGATCCGGCCCGCGCCGGACGGACTGCTCGCCGTCGACGCCGAGGACGCAAGCGGCAGCATCCAACGGTTCGCCGTCCGGCCGGACGCCGGCGGCTGGACGCTGGTCTGAAGCCGCGACGCGCCAAGCGCGAAGGGAGACCGCGCCCCCGCGGTCTCCCTTCTTCATGCGCTGTCCTCCCGATGGAAGCCGATCTCGACGACCGGTCCGAGCGGCTCGTAGCCGATCCGGCGGTAGATCCGGTTCGAAGCCGGATTGGCGGCGTCCGCGTACAGCATCGGCGTCAGGCCTTCGCCGAGCAGCCTGCGCGTCAGCGCCGCGGTGATCGCGCTGCCGAACCCCCGGCATCGCGCGTCCGGCCGCGTGTAGACCGCGCTGATGCGCCCGTGGCGCGGCGAGCGGTACGCGATGCTTGCCATCGCCACGCAATCGCCGCCGACGGTCCAGAAGAACAGTCCGCCATCTTCGATCATCCGGTCCGCCGCCGGCAGCTGCGTGAACGCGGCGACCGGCTCGCCGTACGCGTCCCGCGAGAAACCGGCCAGGAACCGGGCTGCCGTGTACCGGTCGGCGCCCTTCGCCCGGCGAAGCTCTCCCTCCGCGGACGCTTCCCGCCGGAGCTGCCGGCATTCGTAGGGCACAAGCGTCAGCCGCTCCGTCCACGCGATCCGCCGGCCCCTCGCGCAGGCGTCGGCGAACGCCCGCGCGGACCAGGGATCGCCGATCACGCCCGGCAGATCGTCCGCTTCCAGCCGCTCCGCCAGTTCGCGGATGCGGCCGAGACGCACTTCCTCCGGGGCGGACGGATCGACCCACAGCCACGCGTTCCGGCCCGGCGTCTGCGCGTAGAGCAGCACGCCGTCGTCCGATTTGATCCTGAGCGCGTCCGCAAAGCCGCTGATCTGGCCCAGCAGGTGGAAGCGCGCTTCATCCTTCAGGTATTCCGGACGGTTGAACACCTCGTCCCCGGCTCGCAGCGAGACCAGCATGGAACCCCCAACCTCCGCTCCTTTGGACCAATTTACTCCCGCTTCGCCGTCTTCGTGAAATACAGATTGAGATCGTCGTCGACCACGGCCGTTGCGCCCCGCGGAACGGGCACGCCCTTGTACACGACGCCCCGTCCGTCCGGGATATACCCCCTGCGCGCGTACAGCCGCTGCGCCGGACCGTAGCTCGCGTACAGCCCGACGCCGATGCCGACGATGCCGTATTTCTCCAGCGCGATGCGCTCGATCGCGTCGAGCAGCGCGTCCCCGATGCCCTTCCGCCGCAGCGGCGGAATCACGTTGAAGTCGTTGATCTCCGGGATGCCGTTCTCCGCGAAGTACGGATAGCCGGAGCGCTCCAGCAGGTGCACGCATCCCGCGTATTCGCCGTTCCAGAACGCCAGCAGCGTCACGCGGACGCCGGATTCATTTTCCTCATGGCAACGGACATAGTAATCTTCCGGACGGCGAATGCCGTGTCGGAGAAAAATCTCCCGCATCATGCCGGCGTCTTCCGCCCGCATCCGGCGAATCTCGATCATCGCTGGATCCCCCATGGTGTTCGTCACTTGTAGTCTGTTGCCCGGCGCCGGTCTTCATGCGGACATGGGGCCGTCCCATCCGGGCGATCTCCCCTTGCGGGCGTTCCCCGTCCGGGATGGCCGGAACCGTCGCTATACGCCGGCATAGGCGAGAAATCCGCCGTCCACGGGCACCGTGATGCCGGTGACGAAGCGCGACGTCGCGTCGTCGACCAGCCACAGCAGCGCGCCGAGCAGATCCTCGGGCTGGCCGAACCGGCGCATCGGCGTGTGCGTGATGATCTTGTGCGCCCGCTCCGTGAGCGAGCCGTCCGGGTTCGTCAGCAGGTTGCGGTTCTGCTCCGTCAGGAAGAAGCCCGGCGCGATCGCGTTGACGCGGATGCCGGCCTCGGCGAAATGGACGGCCAGCCACTGCGTGAAGTTCTCGATGCCGGCCTTCGCGGCGCTGTAGATCGGCACCTTCGTCATCGGGCTCGGCGCGCTCATCGACGAGATATTGATGATGACGCCGCCCCGGCCGATCATCTGCTTCGCGAAATGCTGCGTCGGAATGAGCGAGCCGAGGAAGTTGAGGTTGAAGACGAACTCGATCCCCTCGCGGGTCAGGTCGAAGAACGTCGTCACGCCTTCCTTCTCCAGATCCTCCGGCCTGAAAATCTCGTTCGTCGTGATGCCCTGCGGATGGTTGCCGCCCGCCCCGTTGATCAGGATGTCGCACGGGCCGAGCTTCTCCGCGACGACGGCCGCCGCCTCCGCGACGATGGCCGGGTTCACCACGTCGCACGCGACCGCGATCGCCTCGCCGCCCGCGGCCCGGATCGCTTCGGCGACCGCCTCGCCCTTCTCCGCCGTCCGGTTCAGGATCGCCACCTTCACGCCCTGCCGGCCGAGCTCCCGGGCCATCGCCGAGCAGAGCACGCCGCTGCCGCCGGTGATGGCGGCGACTTTCCCCTTCAGATTCTCGTGGATCGGAAGCATGGTCTCATCCCTTCTTCACGCGTTCGAGCGCGTCCCAGACGCCCCACAGGTACATGATGCCGAGCGCGCGGTCGTACAGACCGTATCCGGGCCGGCACTTCTCGTCCCAGATGTGACGGCCGTGATCCGGGCGGGCGTAGCCCGTGAACCCGGTCTCGTGGTAGGCCCGCACGACTTCGGCGATGTCGACGGAGCCGTCTTGCGAACGGTGCGACGTCTCGATGAAGTCGCCGTTCGGATAGACGCGCACGTTGCGGATGTGCGCGAACGGAATGCGCCCCGCAAACTCGCGGATCATCGCCGGGATGTCGTTGGCGGGATTCGCGCCGAGCGAGCCGCTGCACAGCGTGATCCCGTTGGACGGGCTGTCGACCATGTCGAGCACGCGGCGGATGTTGTCCCGGTTCGTGATGATGCGCGGCAGGCCGAACACCGACCACGGCGGGTCGTCCGGGTGAATCGCCATCCTGATGCCGCACTCCTCCGCGACCGGCACGACCGCTTTCAGGAAATACTCGAGATTGCGGAACAGGTCTTCCTCCGTGACGCTCTGGTACGCCTCGATCGTCGGGCCGGCCTTCCTCAGCCGCTCCGGCTCCCAGCCGGGCATCGTGAAGTCCGGGATTTCGGCGATCTTGCGGATCAGCTCCCGGTAGTCCATCTGATCAATCTTCGCCTTTTCGAAAAAGAGCGCCGTCGACCCGTCCTCCATCTCCTTGAACAAATCCGTGCGCATCCAGTCGAACACCGGCATGAAGTTGTAGCAGATCACCTTCACGCCGACTTCGGCGAGATTCCTGATCGTCTTGATGTAGTTCTCGATGTACCGGTCGCGCGACGGCAACCCCATCTTGATGTCTTCGTGGACGTTGACGCTTTCGACCACTTCGATGTGGAAGCCGTACCCGTCCGCGAGCTTCTTGTAGTGCCGGATCTTGTCCATCGGCCATACTTCCCCGGCGGGCACGTCGTGCAGCATCCAGACGATGCCCTCGACGCCGGGGATCTGGCGGATCTGCCTGAGCGTGACCGTGTCGTTGCCTTCGCCGTACCAGCGAAACGTCATCCTCACAGCTACTCTCTCCCCCACTGCGGCGGTAATCGGTTACATCATCATTATAACGGTTGGATTGCCGCAAACCTATAAAGATTTGGCAGAAATCGTTGCGAATTTGCGATGAACCGCCGCGAAAAGCGGGAGATTACGCGCGCATCGACGCCACGGCCGTCCGGTGCGCGAGCAGGAACATGAACAGCGCGATCACCGGATGCAGCAGGCCGAGCCCGTCGACGTTGGCCGTCACGTATTGCAGCAACACCATGCCGATCAGCGCGGCCGCGCTCCATTTCAACGAGGCGCCGTATTTGCCCGGGAACGCGACAATCAGCATCAGGATCGGCAGCCATTCGAGCGCCCGGACGAACAGGACGTGGCTGCGCCAGTGCCCCGGATCGAGGAACACCGCCGCGCCGGCCAGCAGCGTCTGGATCGCGATGCAGGCCGTGAGCAGCCAGGCAAGGGCGGCGAAGGCGCTCCGCGCAACGCGCAATTTTTGATCCGCTCCGGTCTGGTTCATGGCAAACATCTTCCTTTCCTTCGTGATGCCACCAACCTAGCAAAGAAATGTTGCGAAATTGTGAAGACGGCATGCGAAAATCTTGAAATTGCGCAATTCCTTCCGGTTCCGTGTACAATGGAGGCGACACAAACGTGAATGGCAGGTGATCCCGCGGTGGCGCTGACGCTGCTCCTGGTGGACGACGAGGCGAAAATGCTGGACTTCATGGCATCCTATTTTCGCCGGGAAGGCTTCGACGTCATCACCGCGATGACCGGATCCGAAGCGCTCCGGCTCGCGCAATCGGCGAAGCCCGCGGTCGTCGTGCTCGACTGGATGCTGCCGGAGATGAGCGGCATCGACGTCTGCCGCGAGCTGCGCCGGACGAGCCGGCGGGCATCGTCATGGTGACGGCGCGGGCCGACGAGACGGACAAGATCATCGGCCTGGAGGTGGGCGCCGACGATTACGTGACGAAGCCGTTCTCGCTGCGCGAGCTGCACGCCCGCATCCGCTCGCTGATCCGGCGGCTGGAAGGCCGCGAGCCGGAGGACAGGCCGCTTGAGCGGGGCGATCTGACGATCTCGGAGGCGCAGATGCGCGTCTGGAAGCGCGGGGCCGAAATCGCCCTCACGCCGACCGAATTCCGGCTGCTGGCCACGCTGGCCGCCAGGCCGGGCATCGTCTACAGCCGGCTTCAGCTGCTGCAGGCTGCGATGGACGACGATTATCTCAACGACGAGCGGACCGTCGACGCCCATATCAGCAAGCTCAGGAAGAAGATCGGGGACGATCCGTCGAAGCCCGCGTATATCCAGACCGTATACGGCTTCGGCTACCGGTTCGGTGGCGGCGCATGACGATCCGGAGACGACTGTTCCTCGCCATGGCCGGGCTGATCGCGCTCATGAGCATGATTTTCGCCGGGCTGACGTGGCTCGTGGTGCGCAGCGTGATCATCCACATCCCGATCGCGGACCGGAGCGATGAAGCGCGGGCGATCGCGGAGCGGGCAGGAGAAATCTATGCGGAACATGGCGGGTCGTGGGAGAAGGCGGCCCGCGACGAGCGACTTCTGGCCCTTCCCGGCGAACGGGGGGACGACAGCGTGCTGCTGGTTGCGGAGGACGGGACCGTCGTCCTGCACATCGGCGACGCGAGCGCCGCGATGATCCGCAAGCTGGGCGTACGCGAGCGCATCGTGCGGGATGGCAAACCGATAGGCGAAATATACTACCATGATGAAGAGGCCGCCCGGCTGAAGATCATCCAGCGCGGCGCCGGCGATTCGGTGACGTTCCTGCTGCACGCGGCCGTCATCGTCGTCGGCCTGGCCGCGCTGATGGCGGCATGGCGAATGTCCCGCCGGCTGACGTCGCCGATCCACGCGCTCATGCCGGCGATCGAGCGGCTGGGCGCCGGCGAGCTCGGCGTGCAGGCGCCGGCGGTCGGCCGGGACGAACTCGGCCGGCTGGCGGCGGCCTTCAACGCCATGTCGACGCAGCTTCTGCGGTACGAGACGGCGCGGCGAAACCAGACGGCCGATATCGCGCACGAGCTGCGCACGCCGCTCGCGATCATGCGGGGGCAGCTCGAAGAGCTGCAGCAGCGCGGAGAGCCGGTGCGCCCCGAGACGCTGCTTCCGATCCAGGACGAACTGATCCGCCTCACCCGGCTGGTCGACGATCTGCATCAGTTGTCGCTGGCCGAAGCGAACCGGCTGCGCCTGGACCGGAGGCGCGTCGATCTCGGGGCGCTGCTCGGCCGGATCGCGGAGCGGGCCGGGGTGGAAGCCGCTGCGCGCGGCGTCCGGATCCGGCTGGCGGCGGCTCCGGACCTGCCGGAAGCCGATGTCGACCCGCACCGGATGACACAGGTATTCCTGAACATCATCATGAACGCCGTGCGCCATTCGCCGGAAGGCGGCGCGGTGACGGTCGACATGCGGGCGGAACCGCCAGGCGAAGGCGGCGCCGGCGGGGATGCCGCGATGCTGCGCGTCACCGTCGCGGACGAGGGTCCCGGCATCGCGCCGGAGCATCTGCCGCACATTTTCGACCGGTTCTGGCGCGCGGACGACGACCGGTCGCGCGGCACGGGCGGCATGGGGCTCGGCCTCTCGATCGCGAAGGCGTTCGTGCTGGCGCACGGCGGCACGATCGAAGCCGCGAGCAACGCCGGCGCGGGCGCCCGCTTCATCGTGCGCGTCCCGGCCTGGACCGGCGACAGATGCGCCCCGCGCCGGTCTGTACTATAATGGGATGATGGAATTGCACGCCGGACGTTGACAGGCCGGAAGAAAGGTTGAAAGCGCGTGGCGGATCTTTTGTTTGAATGGTTGGAAGAATGGGGGATATGGGGCGTCCTGGCGTCGCTGTTCATCGAGGGCAGCGCGTTTCCTTTCATCGGGACGTTCTTCATCGTGACGGTCGGGTTCGTGATGGATCTGACGTGGCTGCAGATCGCCTGGATCTCCGTGGCCGGCAGCGCGCTGTACGCCGTCGGCAGCTATATTCCGTATTTTCTGGGCTACGCGCTCGGGGCCGGCCTCCTGAAGCGGCTCAGCCCGGCCCGCCGTCAGCAGCTGGAGCAGGCGTCCGCCGCCTTCAGCCGGTACGGCGTCTGGAGCGTCGCGATCGCAAGCCCGCTCCATCTGGGCAACGTCGTGCCGTTCGTCGCCGGCATGTCCCGGATGAGACTGCCCCTGTACACGCTGCTCACGATGCTCGGCATCGCGCCGTCGACGTTTCTGCTGCTCAGCCTGGGCAAGTTCTTCCCCGGCGACCGGGACGAGGCGATGGACGCGATCGAGGAATACCAGGCATACATCCTCGTGGCGTTCGTCGTCCTGACCGCGGCGTATTTCGGATGGAAATGGAAACGCGGCCGCAGGACCCGACGGAAGGCGGCGGACGAATCGGTCGGAACGTGAATGCGCGCCGTTTCTTCGCCGTTTCTCGCGCGTCAGACGGAAAAAGCGCCTCTGCGGCGCTTTTTTTTCGTATCCGATTCCGTCTTTTCGCCCGCATCGGACGGCCGGGTCAAAGCGGCGCGGACGCCAGCGGTTCGAAGCTTTCCCACAACTGCCGGTACAGACCCTGCCGATCCCGGAGCAGTTCTTCGTGCCTGCCGCGCTGCACGACCGCGCCATCCTGCATGACGACGATCTCGTCGGCGCCGGTCACGGCGGAAAGCCGATGCGCGATGAACAGAATCGCATGTCCCTGCTCCTTGAACCGGTGCAGCATCCCGACGATCTCGCGTTCCGTCTCCGCGTCCAGCGCGGATGTCGCTTCGTCCAGAATCCAGATCGGCCGACCGGACAGCACCGCGCACGCCAGGGCGATCCGCTGCTTCTGCCCGCCGGACAGCGTCTGTCCGTGCTCGCGGATGACCGCACCATAGCCGTCCGGGAGCTGCTCGATGAAGGCGTGGGCCATCGCCGCACGGGCGGCCTCGATCACCTCTTCGTCGGACGCGTCGTACCGGGCGACGGCGATGTTGTCGCGGATCGTCCCGCCGAACAGATACGGCGTCTGCGGAACATAGGCGACGAGCGCCCGGGCCGCGTCGGCGTCCGCCCGCGGATCGAGCCCGCAAATCCGGATCTGTCCGGCGTGCGGGAACAGGAGGCCGGCCGCCAGCTTCGCCGCGGTCGATTTGCCCGAACCGCTCGGCCCGACCAGAGCCGTGAACGTGCCGGGCGCAAGCTCCAGGTCGATGGCGCGGACCGCCCGCCCGGCTTCCCCGTCCGGCGTTTCGGCCGGCAGCAGCGGCTCCGCAAACCGCCGGTAACGGAACGAGACGCGGGACATGGTCAATCCGCCTTGCGGATCGCTTCGCGGGACGGTCTGCGCTTTCGGGTCGCCGGCGGCCGCGATCGGCTCCTTCTCGGCCTCAAGCAGGCGGAAAACGCGGCCGGAAGCGCCGATATGCTCCTGCACCTGTCCCCAGAGCTGGCCGATACTCTCCAGCGGGCTGTTGATCCGCCAGACAAGCGTGAAATAGACCATCAGCGAGCCGAGCGCCATCTCGCCCCGGATGGCCAGCCATCCGACGATCAGGATCGTGACCAGAATGATCAGATTCGAGAGGGAGGTCGTCGTCAGCATGACGGCCTGCTGCCACCATACCCGGCGCGAGTAGAGACGGTTCAACCGGGTCTTCTCCCGCTCGAACCGCTCCGTCATCCACTCCTCCGCGCCCAGCGCGCGGACGATCTCCATGTTCTGCAGCGCGTCCTGCAGGCATTGGCGGACGACCGCTTCCTGTTCGGCAATCTCGCCGCCGATGGTCTTGAGCCGCTTCCGGATCAGATGGCCGGCGGCCAGAATAAGCGGCGACACCGCCAGCAGCGGCAGCGCGATCCGCCAGTTGAGGACAAGGAGATAGACGGCGGCCATCGCGAACATCGCGATCTGGTCCGACATCCGGTCCAGCATCAGATTCAGGATGTCCGTCAGCCGCCGGGTATCCTGCGCCGCCCGCTGCACCAGATCGGACGAATGGGTCGATTGCGCATATTCAAGCGGCAGACGCTGCGCAACGTCCGCGGCCTGCGCCATAAGGCCGGCGTTCAGTTCGTTCAGCGCGTCCTGCTTGAGATATTCGCCGACGAGCATCGTTCCGGTCAGGAAGAAAAAGACCGCCGTCCCCGCCGCGACGATGAGCCGCACATCCGCGAACTCCCCGGCTTCGAACGCGTTGAACACGAGATTGACAATGAGCGGATCCAGCATCATGACGAGCGACTGCGACAGGCTGAGGACGAGCCCGGCGGCATAGGTCAATTTGCGCGGACCGAGCCGCTGCCATGTGAGCGTCCAGATATCCGACAAGGTCGGATGAACGGCCGTCGGTTTGCTCATGGTCCATTCCCCTCCTCCGGCTCGGGCTCTTCGTCCCGGTCCGCCCATGCTCCGGCCCGCACCAGACCGGCGTACCGTCCGCCGAGCTTCATCAGTTCATCGTGTGTCCCGGTCTCGACGACCCGGCCTTCATCCATGACGACGATCAGGTCCGCGTTCCGGACCGTCGACAGCCGATGGGCCGCGACGATCACCGTCCGCCCCGCCATCAGGGAGCGCAGCGTCTCCTGCAGCCGGCGCTCGTTCTCCCCGTCGAGGGCGGACGTCGGCTCGTCGAGCAGCAGAAATTCCGGATTGCGCGCAAAGGCGCGCGCGATGGCCAGCCGCTGGCGTTCGCCGCCGGACAGCGACTGTCCGCGTTCGCCCAGCCGGGTCTCGTATCCGTCCGGCAGCTTCCCGATAACCCCGTCGGCACGGGCAAGCCTCGCCGCTTTCGCCAGGTCTTCTGCCGTCAGATGCGGCAGCCCGGCCCGGATGTTGTCGGCGGCCGACGCGTCGAACAGGCCGATATCCTGCGGCACATAGGCCGCCCGGCGCCTCCAGTCCTCCATCGTCCGGGCGTCGATCGGCACGCCGCCGAGCAAGACCGCGCCGGAGTCCGGAGCATGGATCCCCATGATCAGCTTGAGCAGCGTGCTCTTGCCCTGGCCGCTCGGGCCGACGAGCGCCGTCACCGTGCCGCGGCGCACGGTCAGCCGGAAGTCGCGCAGCACCGGTTGAGCGGGATCGTAGCCGAACGTGACCCGGTCGATGACCAGATCCCCTTCGTCCGGCAGCGCGCGCCGGTCTTCCGCCCGCACGGTCTCCAGGCGCGAGGTCGGGTCGACGACTTCGAACACGCGCGCCGCATGGGCCAGCGCGTTCTGGACGGCCGCCCAGACGTTGGTCAGAAGGGACAGCGGCCGCACCAGATGTTCATAGGAAATGACGAAGGCCGCGATGACGCCGATCTCGATCGCGCCCGCAAACAGTTGAATCCCGCCGGCGATGAATATGTACGCGATGCCGAGCCAATAACCGAGAAAAATCGAGGTGCCGGAAGCGACCATCCAGATATGGCCGCGCAGGCGATGCCTGAATGTCCGGCGGACGACCTCGGGCCAGCGAAGGTTGAACCGTTCGCGCAGCTGGAACGCGCGGACGGTCTCGGCGCCCTGCATCTGGTCCTGCAGCAGCGCGTCCTGTTCGGCCTGGGCTTCGTTCGCGCGCGACTGCTCCCGATAAATCGGCTTGGCCAGCAGATTGGATACGAGCGGCATCAGCAGCGCAACGGCGACGGCGCCGGCCATCAGCTGCCAGGACTGCACCGTCAGGTAGACGAACAGCAGGATGACCGACAGCAGACGCTCGATCAGCGTCGGAATCTGCCGGTTCACCCCGTCCTGCGCCGCCACGGCGGAGTCGCCGACCCGCTGGATCTGATCGCCCGCATGCCAGCGGCCCAGCGTCCGCAAGTCGAGCCGGAACATGCGCCGCAGCACTTCCCGCTGCAGTTCGAGCGTCGACCGGTTGTACAGCCGCTGCGACAGCCAGGTTCGCGCGATCTGCACGATCAGCCCGCCGAAAAACACCGCGCCGTAGAATACCGCCGCCTGCCGGAGCAGCGGAACGGAACCTTCATAGACCGCGTTGAACAGCCGGCGCAGCGCCTCTGCCTGTCCGACCGGGATCAGGGACGCGGCGCTGACGATCAGCCCCAGGGCGACATAGTGCGGGGCGTATCGCCGGACCCAGCGAAGCAGCGTGCCGGTTGCGGCCGCGCGTCCGGCTTCGCCATGGCCGGCCGTCGCCGATGACGTGTGACCCACCGTCGATCACCTCCGGGAGAGATGTTCCGTAAAGATCCGGTAGCGCTCGGCGGACGGGCGCAGCGAGCGGATGGCGAAGGCGATCTGCATCCCGATCCGGTCCGGGACGGCAGGCGCGGCCGGTACAGGCGAACGCCGCACGACGTCCGTCAGCAATTCGTCCAGAATGGACGCGGATTCCTCCGGCGCCAGCGCGGCCCGTCCCAGCCATTCGTCCCACCCCGCCGGCATCGGTCCGGCATCCCGATCGTCCGGCGCATCTTGCGCATCCGGCCAAAGCAGCATCTTTCCGCGATCCGGCGCGCCCGCCGCATGGCCGCGCCGCGTCTCGCCGGACGGATCATGGCGATTTCCCCGTTCCATCCGTCACCCTCCTTGCCGATTCCATCCGATGTGCCGTCATGCCCGCTCTCGTCCCGCTTCCGGTCCGGCCGTTTTTCCCTCCGCCTTCATCCGCTTCGCTTCCGCCCTCGTCCAGCATCTCCCGCAGTTTCTGCCTTGCGATGCTGATCCGGTAACGGACGGTGCCCGCCGGCAGATCGCAGAGCTTCCCGATCTCCGAACTGTTCAATCCGCCGATCGTCTGCATCAGCAGAAACTGCCGCAGATCGCCGGGCAGCCGGCGGATCGCTTCTTCGACCCGCCGGACGCGTTCCCGGGCGTCGAGCGCCGCGTCGGGCGGCTCCGCGTGCGCGGCCCGGGCGGCCGCCTCCCGGCGCATCCGCTCCTCCGCGCCGGCGCCCGCCGCCGCGCTCCGGTAATGGTCCGTCAGCAGATTGCGGGCAATGCGCATCAGCCACCGGCGGCCCGCCTCAAGCCCATCGCGCGGGCGGCCCGGATGCCGCGCCACGCCCGCGCGTACGTCTCCTGCATCAAGTCCTTCGCAAGTTCCCTGTTGCCGGTCCTCGCGAGAAAAAAGGCGTACACCGCCCGGTGGAGGCTCCCGTAAAGCTCGCGGAAGAAGGCTTCATCCGCATGCCTGTCAATCGCCATGCCATCCGTCCCCGGAGCCGGCGGCCGGCAGGATGGAGCCCTGCTGTACGGTCGTGAGCGCTTGCAAGATCGGAATGAGCTTTCTGTCGGCCGATTGGAGCATCCCCATCAGGATGATTTCGGACGTCTTCTCCTTCAGAAGCTCGGGGTCGACATCGGATTCGATCAGAAACTCGCCCATCAGAATCAGCGTCACCGGCTCCTTCATCATTTCGAAGAACGCCTTGCCGAACTGTCCCTGCCCCATGAACAGACGCGGATTGCGATGGTCGCAGGGAACGATCGTGCCGCTGCACTGCGTCAGGTACGGTGCCAGAACGGACTCGCTTTCACGCGGAATGAACAGTTCGCCCGTGACAATCACCTGCTTGTAAGCGACCGACCGGAACGGCGACGTGACGATCACTTCGCCGGTCAAGAGCAGAATGTCCGAACCGTCGGCCGCCGGCCGCTCGAACAGTTCGCCGCCGGTCCGAATCGTGCCTCCGATCCGGTTCACCTTGCTTTCGGCCGGCAGCGCGACGACCGCGCCCACCCGGTCCATCGGAATGGACGCGATCGAACCTTGCAAGTCTTCGGACACCAGGACGGTGCCGACCACCGATATTTCTTCGATATGGCGCAACTCCTCCATCGACTTCACGTTCCGCAGATCGAGCACGCCAAGCTGCGAAATGCGGCCTCTCTTCTGTTCCGTCTGTCCGGTTTGCTCTCGCATGCGCTTCGCCCCCGCGGGAAGTTTTTTCTATCCCTATAAACGTACTTCCCTGAAAAGTGTTGGAAATCCTTCCCGAACCCGGGATTACGATCCCGTGGACCGGTAATGCCGGACGCCGATGCGCCATGCGAGTAGACACGGCGCGAGGAACAGCAGCGAAGCGAGCGGCATGGTCATATACAGCAGATCCGGACCGTCCGTCCGGTCGAGAATGTAGAGCAGCGGCAGGTAGCTGACGGCGCCGAACGGGATGATGAAGGTGAAGAAGCGCGTGACCCATTTGGCATAGATGTTCAGGGGATACTGCGCCATTTCCTTTCCGCCGTTCGTGAAGAGGTTCCCCACTTCAACGCCTTGCACGGTCCAGAAACAGAACGCGGCCGCGAGGATGAAGATGCCGCTGAAGACGATCACGCCGCCGACGATCATGAGAATCAGCGTCATGATTTTGGCCGGCGTCCAATGGACGGAGAGCCCGGTCACCGCAATTCCGAGCACGACCGCGCTCTGCAGCATCCGGCCGAAACGGGTAAACTCGAAGTTCGAGCCGAGCACCTGGACGACCGTGCCGCGCGGCCTCACGAGCAGCCGGTCAAACTCGCCGCCGACGATCAGGCGCGTGAACGAGTCGAAACCGCGCGCGAAGCACTCCGCCACCGAGAACGCCATATGAATGACGCCGTAGCAAAGCGCCGTTTCGTGGAACGTCCAGCCGCGCAGCTCGCCGAACCGCACGAACAGGAAGTACATGCCGGCGAATACGGTGAACGGAATGAAGAATTGGCCGACGCAGAGCAGCACGAATGAAGTCCGGTACTGCATCTGTGATTTGAACAGAATGGACATATATTTGAAGTAAAGGCGCATGCCGCGCGTCACCCTCCCTGTACGACAACCCGCCGGAGCGCCCGTCCCATCAGCCATTGTCCGGCCGAGACAAGCGCGGCGAGCCAGATCATCTGGATCCCGATTCCCGCGAGCGCATCCTGCGCCCCGATATGGCCGGTGTATACCCGGAACGGGAAGTCCGCCGTCCATCGGAAGGGCAGCAGATAGACGATCTCCTGCAGCCACCCCGGCATGAACGGCACCGGCAGGATGACTCCCGCGAAAAATTCGCCCGTTACCGTGGCCACGATCAGCGATCCGACCGGCGACATCGTCCAGAAGACGGAAATGTAGACGAACATCGAGATGGCCGCGACAAGCAGGAGGCCGCTGAACAGCGCCGCGATGAACAGGAGGAAAGCGCCCGGCGATGCGGGCAGCGCAAACCGGTACGGCTCGGGCAAAAGAAAGACGACGGCCATGATCGGCAGGCTGCGAAGCGCGGCGATGGAAAGCCGCATCGCAAGAAGCTTGGCGTACCAGACCGGATAGATCCGCCACGGCCTGCAAAGTTCATACGCGATGTTGCCGCTGGTAATCTGGGCGAACAGTTCGCCATCATACATCCAATACGCGACGAACGCGTAGAACATTTGAGTCAGCCAGACATAGGCGGTGACTTCCTTCAGCGTCATCGGCTGCGCCGCGCCGCTGTGCTCGTAGAACGCGATGTAGACCATGATGATGATCAGGCCGAAGAAAAACTGCGTAACCATGCCGGCGGCGGCCGACGCCCGATACTGCATGCCCCTCAGCAAACGCATTTTCAGGATGGAAAGCGGCGCATTCATACGCGATGCTCCTTGTAGAGTTTCAGGATGAGCTCGTCGACGGGCGGCGATCCGATCTCGACGTCGGCAAGTTCCCCGCCGGCCGAAAGCCGGTTGATCAGATCGGTGATGTTGATCCGGTCGGAATCGAAGGTGTAGACCGCCCGGTTGACCGAGAGGGACAGGCACTCCGCGCCGGGAATGTCGACCGGACGGGCGTCGCGCTTGTAATCGACCGTGATCGTCTTCCGCGTGCCGTAGCGGCCGCGCAGATCGGACATGCTGCCGTCGTAGAGCAGCGTCCCCTTGCCGATCATCAGGATGCGGTCGGCGAGCGCCTCGATGTCGTGTATGTCGTGGGTCGTCAGGATGACGGTGACGCCGCGTTCCCGGTTGATCGACTTGATGAAGTTCCGGACCGCGATCTTGCTCTCGGCGTCGAGGCCGATCGTCGGCTCGTCTAGGAACAGGATGGCCGGATCGTGCAGCAGCGAAGCGGCGATCTCGCAGCGCATCCGCTGGCCGAGGCTGAGCTGTCTCACCGGCGTGCGCAAAATGTCGGCGAGGTCCAGCATCTCGGCGAGGAGGTCGAGATTTTTCCGGTAGATGCGCGGCGGAATGGCGTAGATGTCGCGCAGCAGCTCGAACGAGTCGATGACCGGCACATCCCACCAGAGCTGCGACCGCTGGCCGAACACGACGCCGATGTGCCGGACGTAGCGGACGCGGTCCTTCCAGGGCGTGAAGCCCATGATGGAGCAGGCGCCGGCGTCGGGCACGAGCACGCCGCACATGATCTTGATCGTCGTCGACTTGCCGGCGCCGTTCGGGCCGATGTAGCCGACGATCTCGCCTTCGCGGACGGTGAACGAGATGTCCCTGAGCGCCTCCACGATCGTGTGCTCGCGGGCGAACAGCGCCTTGACCGCTTCCTTGAATCCCGCCGACCGCTTCGCGACCTTGAACGACTTGCCGATGCCTGTAAGCGTGATGAGACTCAAACTTTCACCCCGTTTTTCCGGACCGTTACGGTCCGATGATCGCAGAAGAAAATATAGCCAACGAGGCAAAAAAAGTGAGACTTATAATTAATTATGATTTATACTATTATTATAAGGGACGAAGACCGTACCTTTACTTGAAGACTGCCAAAAACGGGAATCCGGCGCGATTTGTGCCGGATTTGTTGTTTGTCCGGTCGGTTATCGGAGGCCCGGCCTCCCCCTTGAGACGGCATTTCAGGCCGAAAAAAACTCCCGCGGCGTTCGAACGCTTGCGGGAGTTTTTTCGCCCCGGATGGCTTATGGGGCCGTTATCACGACTTTGAAAGAGTGCAATTTGTTCCGTTTGACGGTCGGCAAAGCGACATCGGAATAAACATGATGGAGTAGTGATCTTCGGAAAGCGTCACTCGCCGGAGCTCGACCTTGTAATACTGTGGGTAAGAACGTCTGCTATATGCCCAAATGGAACCGGAAATCAATTCCTCCGGGAATTTCCAAACTTGCTCCCGAGTCCAGGGAAGCAATCACAGCTCTCACGGTCATCCCCCATTCGGGATTGGAACGGCTGCATGATGCGCTTATCGCGGCATTTCCCTCACGCGCTTCAAATACGCGGTCACGTTCGCGTCCTCCCGCCGGTCGTAGACGAACCCGCGGCGCTCCGCCACGGCCAGCGCGGCCGTCCGGAACAGCTCTCCCATCTCCAGCAGCGCCGACCAGATCCGGCCGTAGTCCCCGTCCGGGTACGTCCTCACGAGCCGTTCCCACATCCCGGGCGGAAGATGGCGCTCCAGATATTTGCCCGCCTTGCCCGGATCCGCCCGATAGTCGGACATCTCCGCGACGTACCACTCGAGCATCCGCATCAGCATGGCGCGCACCGGCCCCTCGAGCATCGCCTTCGCGTACGGCAGCTCGCGCCGCCACAGCCCCTTCGCCACATAGGTGCTCACCCACCAGAACTCGTTGCAGCAATCCCTGAACTGTGCGGCCGAAGGCGGCTTCGGCAGATGGCCGCGGACGCCCGGCGGCGGCAGCTCGCCGATCGCGCCGTCCTTGTCGAGCAGCACGACGCTCAGTATGTCCTCCGCCATCTCTCCCAGCCGATCCGCCGGCCAGAACGTCAGATCGATCCGATTCCCGTCCGTAAACAGCATGAGAAACGCATAGCCCGGACGCTTCTTCTCCGGCGGCAGGATCGCGCTGTCGTCCGGCGTCTGCATGATGAGCACTTCGCCGAACGCGCCGATCCAGCTCCGGTCGCGCACGAACGGCTCCACTTCGCGAACCGCATAGACGATGTCGTAATCCTGGAAGATGTCCCGCGGCGCATCCGGATTCGCCCGGGAACCGTTCAGGATAACCGCCCGCACCCGTTCATCCGCCTTCGCAAATCCGATGATCAGCTCCATCATTTCCCCTTCATTGCGCATAACGCAACCTCCCGACTGTATTAGCGGCTCCCGGCGCCCCGCGAACTCCGCAAAAAACGCCATCCCGGTTTCACCCGCCATTCTTCTATTGTACAATAACGTCAAAAAATGGGGGCGATATACTTGAAGATGGCATTTATCCTGTTCGACGGCATGACCTCGCTGGACTGGATCGGTTTTTTCGAGGCGGCCACCCAACTTCGGCTGATGGAAGGCGGCGAAAACGTGTCATGGGATTTCTGCGCCGTGAAGGAAGAAGTCGCCGACGACCGGGGCATCACGTACCGTGTCAACAAGGTCCGGCCGGATCTGTCCGGGTACGATCTCGTCTTCGCGCCGGGCGGAATGGCCACGAGAACGCTCCGGCACGATGACGATTTTGTCGGATGGATCCGGACGGCGGAATCGGCCAAGTGGAAGATTTCCGTCTGTACGGGCGCCCTGCTGCTCGGCGCGGCGGGATTTTTGCAGGGAAAAAGGGCAACGACGAACGCATCCGCCTATGATCTGTTGGCGCCGTACTGCGGTGAAGTCGTGAAGGCGCGGGTGGTCAGAGACGGCCATGTGATCACGGGCGGCGGCGTTTCTTCCTCCATCGATCTGGGCCTCTATGTCGTTGAACAACTGACGGGCGCCGAAGCGGTGAGGAACGTGCAGCGTCGCATGGACTATCCTTATTACCGCGGAGCGCAAGGGTCGGATATCTACACGGCCGAACCTTGACAACGGAGCAGCCGGCCGCCAAAAAAACTGCGGGAGCCTTACTCCCGCAGCTTCAGTCCGTTTTCGATTTCCTCCACCGGCAGGAACAGCGGCCGTTCCCGGCCGTGCGGCGAATCGGGATGATGCGTGCTGATCCACAGCTGCCCCTCGAAATCGCGGAACAGGCTCGAGTGCCCCGCGTTCCGGTCGAGGAGCAGCTGCTCGTCGTGCGTCCACGGCCCCTCGATCCTGCCGCTGGCCGAGCGCGCGACCGCCACCGTGTAGCTGCCCATCCCCGCGTCGCCGTAATTCGGCACCGAATAGCTGGACCAGAGCATGATCAGCTCGCCGTTCCGGGCCTTGTACATGAACGGCGCGTCGGTGAGGTACCCCGTCTTCTCGATGCGCGGGTCGCCGAACAACCGGATCCATTTCATCTCCGCCGCGTTCAGGATCTCCACCGGCTCCCCGTACGACGCCTTCAGGTCCGGGGTCAACCGCAGCGCCTTGATCCTGCCTTCATAAATTTCCGTCCACTCGTGGCAGAACACGATCCAGCGCTGCCCTTCGTCGTCCTCGTAGAACGTGCCGTCGAGGCATTCGCAGCCCGGCAGCGTCACGGGGCCGTCGCTGTGCGGGCGGTAGGGGCCCGCCGGATGGTCGGCGACAAGGATGCCCGTCCCGCGGTTTTCGCCGATGCCGCCCTTGAACGAGGCGAACATGTAGAACTTCCCGTCCACCTCGAACACTTCCGGCGCCCAGTAGTGCCGCACGCCCCAGAACCCCTTCGGCGGCTGGAACGCAACATACGGTCCGGTCCAGCTCCGCAGATCTTCGCTAACGTACACTTCAAAGATCGGATCCTTGTCCCCGCAGCCGTCCGCGAACGTCGTGCCGAACAGGTAGTATTTTCCTTCTGCGGTATGCGGAAACACGAACGGATCGCGCATATGGATGTCGCTCACGTCCACCGTCCGGATTGTTCGAAAACCGGTCTGCATCCGTTTGAGCTCCCCTTTCCCCGTCTGGATTCAACTCATGTCTGCTCCCGCAGGACGCCCGGATGCCACATCGCGTTGATCCGGCGGATTTGCTCCGGATCGCACTTCGGCCTGCGGTCGTAGGTGAGCAGCCCGTTCACTTCCTGCTCCACGTCGGTGAGCTGGGTGTAGCAGAATCCGTGAAGGACTTTGGACGCGTAGACCGCCTCCATGATCCGGCGATACTCCCGGACGAACTCCTCCTCGCTGCCGGCGGACGTATATCCCCATCCTTGCTCATCGGAGACCCGGTAGGCGATGCCGCCGAACTCGGTCAGCATGATCGGCTCGCCTTCGTGCGTGAACCCGCCCGCGTAGATGGCGCGCCGGCCGGGCTGCGACCGCAGAATCTCTTCCTTCGTCGACAGCGACGCCTTGAAATATTCGTATTTGTCCATCTCATCCGGCTGGCCGTGGTTGTAATTGTGAACGGCGCAAATATCGGTCTTCGTCAGCTCCCAGCCGTCGTTGGAGACGACCAGCCGCGTCGGGTCCAGCGAATGGATCAGACTGTACATCGCCAGGCTGTGGAACTGCTGCTGCCTGCTGCTGCGGATATCCGGCACGCCCCAGCTTTCGTTGAGCGGCACCCACGCCACGATGCACGGGTGGTTGAAGTCGCGCTCCACGATCTCGATCCACTCCCGCGTCAGACGCGCCGCCGCGTCCGTGGAGAAGGAAGGCGCCGACGCGCATTCGCCCCATACGAGGAAGCCCAGCCGGTCCGCCCAATAGAGAAAACGCGGATCCTCCACCTTCTGGTGCTTGCGGCAGCCGTTGAAGCCCATCGCCTTCGCCAGCTCGATGTCCCGCTTGAAATCTTCGTCGCTCGGCGCGGTGAGCAGGCCGTCCGGCCAATAGCCCTGATCGAGCACGAGCTTCTGATAGTACGGCTTGTTGTTCAGGTACACCATGCCGCGCTCGGTATGGATCTTGCGCATGCCGAAATACGTCTCGACTTCATCGACCGCCCGGCCGTCCTGCCGCAGCGTAAGCTTCACGTCGAACAGGTTCGGATTTTCCGGCGTCCACGTCCAGCCGTCGTGGTGCGCCGCCGTGCGGAAGATGTTCCGGTTCATCAGATGAAACGCGCGCTTCACATACGGCTCGTGGATCACGATCTGATCCGTGACGACCGTCCGGCCTTTGAACAAGATTTCCACGTCCAATGTCATGCCGGCTGCGGCGCGCGTCGTCTCGAACTCGGCGATCACGTCTCCGCGATCGAGATCCGGCTGGAACTTCACCCGCTCGAGCCGCGCGTCGGACACGGCCTCCAGCCACACCGTCTGCCAGATGCCCGTCGTCGGCGTGTACCAGATGGCGTCCGGCTTCTCCAGCCAGAACTGCTTGCCCCGAGGAATCGTCTCATCCGTTGACGGATCTTCCACGCGCACGGCCACCTGCTCTTCTTCCCAGGTGAGCGCGTCCGTGATATCAAAATGAAACGGCGTATGCCCGCCTTCATGCATCCCCACATACTGACCGTTCACATATACCCACGCGCGGTAATCGACGGCGCCGAAATGGAGCAGGACGCGCTTGCCCTTCCAGGCCGCGTCAGCCTTGAACCCGCGCTTGTACCACACCCAATCGTGGAACGAAGGATCATGAATGCCGCTCAGTTTCGACTGGTAGGCGAACGGCACCTCGATGCGGCGGGAAAGCTGGTGGTCCGGGCGGAACCATTTTTCCTTCACCCCGATGTCCGCGTCGTCGAAATCAAATTGCCATGTGCCGTTGAGATTCTGCCACTCCTTCCGGACAAACTGCGGTCTCGGATACTCGTTGCGGCGTGCCATCTTACCACTCCTGTGCCTATGGTGTCTGTATCTTGCTTCATTTCTCCCGTACGACGGGTCCCGGCTGCGGCGCCGTTCCCGGTCCCTGCAGATGCACGGTCGGCCAGCCGTCCTCCCAGATGAGCGGATCGATCATCATCGGCCGCCGGGTCGCCCCCGTGAGCAGCGTCGGATCGTCCGCGTCGATCGCGTGGTAGACGATCCAGTCGCCCCCCGCGTCATCGGTGACGACGGCGTTATGACCGGGACCGACGAACTGCCTTCCTTCCGGATCCGGCACCGCGTTCGCCGCCAGTATGGTCGTGCCTCCGCCTTCCCGCAAATCCCGTCCGTCCCGGTCCGTGTACGGCCCGCGGATCGATTCGGCCCGCCCGATCTTGACGTGGTAGGAGCTGAACGCCCCTTCGCAGCAGGAGCCGACGGAGCCGAAGAAATAATAGTAATCGCCGCGTTTGACGATATACGGCGCTTCAAACTGGTTGTCCGCAATCTGGAATTTCTCGCCCACGGTCGAAAGGCCGTCCGCGGACAGTTCGATGCCGTAAATGCCGTGGAAACTGCCCCAGATCAGGTACGGCGTCCCGTCGTCATCCCGAAAATAGAAGGGGTCGATCGAATTGGCGACGCCGATCGACTCGCTCGTGAACAGCACCCCGTGGTCGGTGAACGACCCGTCCGGTCTGTCGGCCGTGGCCACGCCGATGCCCGGATTCGGGTCTCCCCAGGTGGAGTACGAGTAGTACAGGTAATATTTACCGGTCTCCTCGTGAAAAGAAATGTCCGGCGCCCACAGCCAGCCTTCGTCCTTCCAATCCGGCTTCACCTCGAACGCGTCCCGCACGAACTCCCATTCGGTCAGGTTGCGCGACCGGATGATCGGCACCAGGTGCGCGGTGCCGTCGTCCCAGGTGTCCTCCGTGCCGTAGGCGTAGAAGTATCCGTCTTCTCCCCGGATGACGGAAGGGTCGGCCAGCACCGGCCGGAACACCGGATTCTGATAGAGCGCCTGCGGGCTCTGCGTCGTCTCCGCCGGCTGCGGCTTCAGCGCGTACCAGACGCCGATCGCGGCGGCAGCGGCCAGCACCGCGCACACGGCGATCCACGGCCATCTTGTTCGCATTGCGATTGCCATCCCGTCCTCCCCCGTCCGTCATTTGATGCCCGAATGAATGATGCCCTTCACGATCGACTTCTGGGCGAGCAGGAAGACGATCAGGATCGGCAGCGTGGCGATCACCGACAGCGCCATCAGCTTGTTCGGGTAGTTCACATAGCTGCCGTGGGTCATGACCGCGATTCCCGCCGTCAGCGTGAGCATGTCTTCGTCGCCGCCGGAGACGTAGTAGGGCCAGATGTAGTCGTTGAAAATGCCCATGAACGTGATGACGGCGAGCGTCCACAGAATCGATTTCGAGGCGGGCAGGAACATCCGGACGAAGATCTGCCATTTGTTCGCCCCGTCCATGTACGCCGCTTCCTCGATTTCCGCCGGGTACCCGAGGAAGAACTGGTAGAGCAGGAACACCCCGAACACGCCGGCCGTGGCGGGCAGGAAGAACGCCCCGTACGTGCCGATCAGGCCCAGGTCCTGGAACAGGATGTACTGCGGCACGAACCAGACGATCCCCGGAATCATCATCGTGCTCAGGAATATCGAGATCAGCGCCTTGCGGAACGGCACGTCCAGCCGCGCCAGACCGTACGCCGCCAGCGCGTCCACCGTAAGCACCAGCACGGTTCCGACGGTGGATACGATCAGGGAGTTGATGATCCAGCGGATAATGGGCACGTCCAGATCGCCGCCCCTCAGCGCCTCGATGTAGTTGATCAGGGTCGGCTCCTTCGGGATGAAGCCGAGGTCGGGCAGGAACGCCTCGAGATCGGTTTTCAGCGAGATCGTGACCATCCAGATCAGCGGCACGACGAACATGACGCCGATCGCCGTCGCCAGCAGGACAAGCAGCGCCCCGCGAACGTTCATCCTCATTCTTCATCCCCTCCTTCCCGACAGAAGACGGTAGATGACCGTCGAGATGATCAGCATGATGACCCCGAGCAGAATCGCCATCGCGGACGCCGCGCCGCCCTGATGCTGACCGTACGCCACGGCGAAAATGTTCATGAGCAGCACCGTCGTCTCATAGCCGGGCCCCCCGCGCGTCATCAGGAACGGCTGCGCGAACACGTTGAACGAAGCGATGACGGTCATGATGAGCACCACCGTGCTGATGTTGCGGATCGACGGGAGCGTGATGTGGATCAGCCTGTGCCAGGCGTTCGCGCCGTCCAGCCTCGCCGCTTCGTACAATTCCTCCGGCACTTCATTGAGCCCGTTGATGAAAATGATCATGTTGAACCCGACCGTCCACCAGACCGTGCAGAACACCAGCGCGATCCAGACCCAGGGCGTATCGTTCAGCCAGCCGATGTGCGGACCCGATTTGCCGATCCTGTCGAGCAGGATGTTGAGGAACCCCGTGTCCGTGTCGAACACCCGCATCCAGATCGTCGCCATGACCGTCGCCGAGATCGCGTACGGCATGAAGAAGATCGTCCGGTAGAACCCCCGGCCCCGGGACGGCAGCGCGTTCACGAGCAGCGCGAGCGCCAGCCCGACGATCACGAGGAACGGCACGGAGTAGACCACAAACTTGAACGTTCCGGTCAATCCGCGCACGAACTGGTCGTGGATGTAGGTGACCGGCGTGAAAATGTTCCGGTAGTTTTCCAGGCCGACGAATTCGCGCGAGCCGAGCATGTCGTAATCCTGGAAACTGAGCACGATGCCGGAAGCGAGCGGATAAAGCAGAAACAAGGCGAAACACGCGAGATAGGGGAGGACGAACAGACTCGATGTCAATTTCGATTTCCAGCTGCCCCGCATCCCGATCCACCACCCCTTTTCAATGACAGGGCGGGTATTGCTACCCGCCCGTCTTCAAGCGCGAACGATGGCGCTTATTTTTTGGCCTCGACCGCCTGAAGCGCTTTCTTCTGCGCTTCGTCAAGCGCCTGCTGCGGCTCGGCCTTGCCCAGCAGCGTCAGGTTGATCTGCGTCCACAGTTCGCCCACGATCGAGCCCCAGTCCGGGATCGGCGGCGCGAAGTGCACGTAGTCGAATTCCTTCGCCACTTCCGTCTGCTGCTGCGTCAGCGCCTGGAATTCCGCGCTCGCCAGCACCTGCTTGGACGCGACGGCCTGACCGGATTCCGCCCAGTCGAGCGAATGGCCCGCCACATATTTCAGGAAGTCGCCGATGCCTTCCAGCTTGACGGCGTCCGTCTGTGCCTTCGGCACGACGAACGTATGGGAACCGCCGTAGACGCCCGGCTGGTCGAAGAACACCGGAATCGGCGCGACGCCGTAGTTGATGCCGGCCTTGTCCCATTGGTCCTTCATCCACGGACCGTTGAACTGGATCGCGTTCTTGCCCTGCAGAAACAGCTTCACTTCGCCGTCCTGCGCGACGTTCTCGGGCGACACCTTGTGCTCGAAGATGAGGCTCTTCATGAACGCCAGCGCTTCCACCGCTTCCGGCGAGTTCAGGTTCGGATTGCCGCTCTCGTCCACCAGATCCGATCCTTGCTGATAGAGGAGCGAGGGGAAGATGAACTGCTGCGGCCACAGCGTCGGCATGACGTAGCCCCATTGCCCCTTGGACGGATCGGTCAGCTTCTTCGCGGCCTCCAGGAACTCTTCCCGGTTCGTCGGCGGGTGCTCGATGCCGGCTGCCGCGAACAGATCCTTGTTGTAGTACATGATCAGCGGATGGATGTCGAGCGGGATGCCCCACCACTTGCCGTCGATGGTCGCGTAATTCACGGCGGCGTCGACGAAGTCGCTCTTCTGGATGCCCGCCTTGGCGGCCAGATCGTCCATCGGCTGAAGCAGATCTTTCGTGACGTAGGTCGGGATCGAATCCAGGTGCATGATCATGAGATCCGGCATGTTCTTCTTCGTGCCGAACGCGTTGTCGAGCAGTTTGTAGTAGTCGCCGTTCGGCTGGATCTGGAATTTGACCTGGTAGCTGTCGGACTGCTCGTTGTAGGCGTCCACGATTTTCTTCATGAACGGGCCGTCGGGACCGGAGAACGGCGACCAGAACACCAGCTCCGTCTTGCCCTTGGACCCGGAACCGCCGGAAGAAGCGGATGAATCCGAAGAACCCGAAGAACCCGATGAGGCCGAAGAATCTGCCTGACTGTTGTTTTCGGATTTGGATCCGGAATTGCCGGAACCGCACGCGGCCAGAACCAACACAAGACATGCGATCAGGGTAACATGCAGCCATTTCATACGCTTCAAGTCATATCATCCCCCGAAGTTTGATTTTGTCGGACATAATCCAGTTTGAGCTTGAGGTCCGTTTCGTAATTGCCGAACTTTCGTCCGAACAGATTCAGGCCGCCGTCGTTCACGGCGTCGGGTTTGATCCCGATCCGGACCGTCAGGTAAGGCAGATCATTCAAATCCAGTTCATCGATCGTCAGTCCGGAAAGGCGCCTACCGTCGATGTACGAGCCTTCGGAATTGACGCGCCATGTTTTCAGAAGGCCGTATTGCGTGTTCTCAATCCCCCACCACTCCGGTGTGAGAAGACCCCTCTCTCCTCCGAAATCGCCGGGACTCGTCCAGGTTCCCACCTCCTTTCCATTGATCCAGAGCGTAATATCCGAAGGCCAGTCCAGCTTGTGGAGCGGCGCTTCCGAACAGATTTCCATGGACAATTCCAGATGGCGGATGACCGCCCCCCGCGGAACCCGGTTCGGGAACCGGTATTCCAGATAGCCGCGCCGGAACCAGATCAGCTGCGCCTGGATCCGCTCCGGTTCGAAGAACGCGCGGGGCTCGTCCATCTCCCCGATGATGGAGTGTTCGCTCAGGAGACCGCACGGGGCGGACACCTGCGAATCGACAAACTGGCCGATCGGCAGCGACACTTCCACGCTCGATTCGGACGGTTCGGAATGGACTTGCGTCAGATCGACCACGATCCGGCTGTAAACGGCCGAACAGAGCTTCTGCGTGCCGCGGGTGCCGGGAACCATCTCGGTCCGGATCAGACCGGCTTCCTCCAGTTTCCGGATGTTGATCGCCGCGGTCGACGCGGGAAGGCCGAACATTTCGGCGATTTCCACGACGTTCTTGGGCTCCCCGAGCAGCGCCTTGAAAATCTCCATGCGAAGGTCTGTGGAAAGCGCCTTCGCGATATGGATGAATTCATCAAGATTTGTTGTAAGAATGCGATTCAGCTTTTCGCGATTGGTGTCGTCCCGTTCGATGCGCATCGAAATCCCCTCTTTTCATCAGATTGCGACAATAAAAATTGTATCATAAACGAAAAGAGGTTGTTTAGAACAAGTTTTATTGCTTGAAATCGCTTATAATTATATTTAGTGACAACATTTTTTGCAACATATATTTTGATTTGGCCGTAAAAATCTTTTTGCTACAAGATTTGTTGTTTGTTTCGTCGTTTCAGGCGCCCGAAGGTTGACCGTTTCCGGACGACGGCGATATTTTTTTAAAAAAAGATCCCGCTGAACCGAACCGTTATCCCTCTCCGCGACACTTGTATCCATGAAAGGCAGGTGAAGCCGCATGTCGAACATCGAAGCACCGGAAGCGGCGGACAGGATGCTCGGGCGGGACGCGCTGGAGAAGCTGTACTATTTTGCGCTGAGGAAGACGGGCAACCGCCACGAGGCGGAGGATCTCGCGCAGGAGATCGCCGTGCAGGCGCTTGTGAGCCTCGCCGGCGGCAGCCGACCGGACGACTTCGGCCGGTGGCTCCGGGCGGTGGCGCGCAACCGCTACGCCCGCTGGGCGAAGGAACGGCGCAGGCGCTCCGGGATCGTCCATGACGACGAGATCCTGTCCGCGCAGCCCGACCGCGGGCCGACAGCCGAGGCGTCGCTCGTCCGGGCCGACGAAATCGCGGCGCTGCGGCGCGAGCTGGCGCTGCTGACGCGGGACTTTCGCGACATCGTCGTCGCCTACTATTTCAACGGCGAGCGGATCGCGGACATCGCGGCGCGGCTCGGCTTGCCGGAAGGCACGGTGAAGCGGCGGCTTCACGAATGCCGCAAGTCGATCCGGGAGGGAATCGAAATGGCAAGGGAAACGGGTGTGCGCAGTTTCAAGGCGGATGAGGTGGATTTCAGCGCAAGCGGCCAAATGTTCCGGGACGGTTTGCCGTGGCGGCTGATCAACCGGCTCATTCCGAAGAACATCCTGCTCGCGGCGTACCGGAACCCGATGACGCTGGAGGAGCTTGCCCTCGAGCTCGGCGTCGCGATGCCGTACATGGAAGAAGAAGCGCGGCTGCTTGCGGAAGGGTCGCTGCTCAGGGAAGTGGCGAAGGGCCGGTACGAGACGGATTTCATCATCCTGGACAGGGAAACGCAGATCGCCGCAAACCGCAGGCTGGAGGAGCTCGGGGAGACGTTCACGCCGCTGCTCATCGAGCTGATCGACGCGGCGATGGCGGATGTGCGGCGGATGGTCGGACAGCGGTTTGAGCGCGGGTTTCTGCTGTGGACGCTGATTCCGATGGCGGTGGACATGATCGCCCGGGACACGCATCGCGCAAATGGCGTGCCGGCTTCGTACACATCCCGTCCGCACGGCGGGCGGTGGGATATCGTCGGGTACGAGAAATGCGATTGGCCATACGACCTGGGCAGCATGCACAACGGAGAAGGAGACGAAACCGGAGAACTGTGGCTTTACCGATTCTCCATCCCCGGCCTGTGGGAGCGCGCGGATGCGCCGGACAGCTTCGAAGCGCGCGTCCTGATCGGCGCCATCCGCGACGGGCTGACGCGGGACCGGCTCGGCCGCGTCGAAGCGGAGGCGGTCCGCAGACTGACCGCCCGGGGATTGCTTGCCGACGATCCGCGGCGGATCGTTCCGAACTTCCCGGTCTTCCGGCGGACAGGTCATGAAGCGGAAGCGCTCCTTGCGTACAAGGATCATCCGGCCTATCGCGAACTGGTGAACAGGATGGGCGAATGTTACCGGGATCTGCACGGCATCATCGGCCGCGGCTGCCCCGCCCGGCTGGCCGAGCAGCTCAAATTCGTCACCGGCGAGCAGTTGTGGAGCATGCGGATGGTCTGCCTGCGCCATGCGCTGGCCGAAGGGCATATCGCGATTCCCGGCGATCCGGAGCGCGGCGCGATCGGGATGTACCTGTCGCTCGAATGAATGAAGAGGCTTCCCGTCACGGGAAGCCTCATTCCATTTATTGATGTTCACGAATGCGCCGCCGACGGGCGGTTCGCCGTCTCCGCGGGCTTGGCGGCCGTGGTCAGAACGGCCAGACGCGCCTGCCAGAGGCTGAAGCCGAACACGAGCGCGGTCGCCCAGAACCAGCCGTGGATGCCGAGCGCGCCCGCGATGACGCCGCCGGCCGTCGGGCCGGCGAGGCTGCCCATGAACTGCCAGGCGTTCGCGATCGTGTAGGTGCGGCCCTCCATCCCGGGCGTGACATGCCGGCGGATCTGCGCCTGGATGTTCGGCAGCATGCCGGCGACGCAGAGGCCCGTCAGGAACCGGCAGACGACGATGAAGCCGTAATGGTCGGCCAGCGCCTGCGCGGCGCTGAGCGCGATCGCGAGCCCCGTCGCCGATTTCAGCAGCACGGGCGGGCCGATCCGGTCCGCGACGCGCCCGAGCAGCGGCGAGAACAGGATGACGGCGAGCGATGTGACCGCAAGGGCGAAGCCGAGATTGAGGCCCCCCTCCCACCAGCGGTGTTCGGCGCGTTCAATGTAGAACGCGAGCAGCGGGCTGGTGCCCGTTATGCAGAAATTCGTGCAGAACGCGGCGAGCAGCAGGTGCGGATAGGGCTTCCGCCGCCAGATCGCGGAGATGTCCTGGAACAGGCTCGTCTTCTCCGTCTCGCGGACCGGCTGCCGCGGCGCGAGCGCCGACATCGCGGCGGCGCCGATGATCGGCCCGAGCACATGGCCGCTCTCGCCCATCATCTGCATCAGGCCCGCCGAGAACGCGACACGGTGGCGCGGCGCGCCGGTCAGCACGAGGATGTTGGAGAAGGGCAAAATTCCGGTGAAGCAGCCCTGCAGGAAGCGGAGCAGCGTCAGCTCGGCAGGGTGGCCCGCGAACGTCATGAGCGACGTGACCGTCGCCATCCCGAAGCCGGACCAGACCATGATCGGCTTGCGGCCGATCCGGTCGCCGAGCCGGCCGAGCACCGGCAGCATCACGATCATCGCGAGGAAATTGGCCGCGAACGCGATCCCCGTCCAGGTCGTGAGCGCCGCGCCGGTCAGGCCCAGCCCGGCGAGATGGCGCGAGACGATCGGCGCGTACATGCCGTGCGACGTCGAGATGAGCAGTTGCACGGCAAGCAGCGCGCCGAACTGCCGCCGCCAGCCCGGCGCCATCAGCCGAAGACGCGCTTCAGGAACGCCGCCGTCTCGGAGACCGCGATGTCAAGCGCGGGCGTCGTTCCCGCATAGGGCTCGGTCGCGCCGAACCAGTGGTTCGCGCCGGGGATGGCGACGAACGACTGGTGCGGGGCCAGTTCCCGCAGCGCGGCGAAATGGTCCAGCAGCCGCTCGGCGTCCGCTTCGCCCTGCACGACCAGCGCGGGTTTCGCAAGCGCGGCGAACGCGCGCCTCGTGTCGAACCGGTCGCCGTTCCGGTCGAGGTCGTCGATCAGCGCGAGCTGCGCCGCCGTCAGCTCCCGCCCTTCCTCCGCGGCCGGGCGGATCGGCGCGCCGCCGCCGTTCCAGACGATGGCCGCCTTCACCTCCGCGAGTTCCCCGGCGATCAGCAGGCCGCTCGTCCCGGCCCGGCTGTGGCCGAGCACGGCGAGCCGCTCCGGATCGGCCTCCGCCGCCAGCGGCAGCTCCCCGCCGGCCGCGGCGCGCACGATCGTCCGCCAATCCTCCAGCTCGCGCGACAGCGTGGCCGTCTCCGCGGCCTTCTTCTCGTCGCCCGAGTTCGCCGCGGCGACGCGCGCGAAGTTGAACGTCACCGTGTAATATCCAAGCCGGGCGAACCGCTCCGCAACATCGGGCCAGAACGCCCAATCCTTGTGCCCGCGGAAGCCGTGGCCGAGCAGCAGTGCCGGCTTGCGCCCGCCTCCTTCGGCCGCGCGCACCTCGCCTTCCAGCGCCGTGCCGTCCGCCTGCCCGATTCGGAACGGCTCGAATCTGACAGCCGTCTGCGTACCCATCGCTCTCTCCCTCCTATTCCGCCCGCAGAATCCATTCTTCGATCTCGAAGTCGTTGTCCGCGAGCTTCTCTTTCACCAGAAAATCCTTCGTGCTCTCCAGCAGCGCCAGACCTTCCTCCGTGAACGGCGTGTCCTTGATGATGGAGACCGGACTGACCTGCTTCACCAGCTCGGGCGTCGCATTCTGGATCCGCGCCACGAGCTCGTAATACTCTTCCTCGTGCTGCAGCAAATCCTCGAGCGCCTTCAGCCGGATCTCGTTCCAGACGCGCGGGAAGTCGGGGAACCGCTTCAGGAAATCTTCCGACGCCACCGTCACGCTCGTCCCGTACAGTTCGGGATGTTTCGTCGCGTCGTCGATGTGGATGAAGCCCTGGTCGATCAGCTTCAGCGCGTTGACGCCGCTGTTCGTCATCGCGTCCACCTCGCCGCGGGCGAGCGCCGCCTCCCCGTCCGGCCGCAGCATGTGCACCAGCTTGTAGTCCGTGACGCCTTCCTTCTCGAGCAGCCCGACGAGATACCGGTGCATGAACGAGCCCTTCTGCGTGGCGATCGTCTTGCCCTGCAAATCCCGCACCGTCTTCGGGCCGTCCTTCTTGCCGATCAGGTAGCCGATGCTGTCCGTCGACACCTGCGCGATGAGACGCGACTTCGCGCCCGTCGAGCGGGCGAGGATGGCCGGCGTGTCGCCGAGGCTGCCGAAGTCGATCCGGCCGCTGATGAGCGACTCGCTCTGATCCGGACCGTTCGGAAAACCGACCAGCCTCACCTCGGTGACGCCGTGTTTCTTCAATTCTTCCTGGATGATGCCCTTGTGGAAACCCCAGCCTTCGGCGCCGGTCGGCAGATTCAGATCGTTCAGGCCGATGTAGCCGTAGGTGATGACGGACGGCACGCCGCCGGAACCGGAGCTTCCGCTTCCGGAACCGCCGCTTCCCGCGCCGCACGCCGCGAGCAGCATCGCGCCGGCGGCCAGGAAGACCGGAACCGCCGCGCGCAGCCATATGGATCGTTTTCTCCTCCGACTTCTGGTCAAGGTCACTTCGCTCATGTCCTCCCGTTCTTCCGTTCGTCAGCCGATGCCGCTCCTGACCGACAGCAGGTACAGATATTCATGCTGCGCGACGGGCGTCCTGCCCGGCCCCCAGCCAACCTTCTCGCGATAGCCGCCGATGAGCCCCGCGCGCTCCAGCTCCGCTTCGCGGACGCCGGACCGCTCCTCGGCCTCCGGCGCGACATAGAGCGCGTCGACCGGGCAGTACAGCTCGCACATGAAGCAGGTCTGGCAATCCTCCTGCCGCGCGATGACCGGAACGCCGTCCGTCCGGTCGAACACGCGGGTCGGGCAGACGTTCACGCATTGGTTGCACGCGATGCACTTCGATTCACGGATGATCTCGATCACACCAGCGCAGCCTCCTTGCCGACCGGCTCCGGCCGGACGGCGATCTCGTCGAGCCCGCCGCTGACCAGCCGGTGCTTCTGCGTCTCGTCCAGCGCGCGGAAGTCTTCCCGCTTGTGCATGCCGCGCGTCTCGGTCCGGCGAAGCGCCGTCCGGTACATCCACCGCGCGGTCGCGGTCATCGCCGCCGCCTCGCGCGCCTTGACCGCGTCCGTCGCAAGCGGGACGCCGCTTGCGCGGATGTCGCGCCACAGCCCGTCGAGCCGGACGAGCGAGCCGTTCAGGCGCTCCTCCGTGCGGAACAGGTTGCGGTCGAACGGCATGACCTCCGCCTGGACGGCGCGAATGAACTCCCGCGTCCGCTCCGGCGTCTGCCCATGCCGGCCGCCGATCGCCTGCGAGGCGAGCCCGCGCAGCCGCCGACCGAGGCCCCGCTGTCCGAGCCGCAGCGCATAGTCCGCCGCGCCTTCGCCGGCGAACGTGCCGGACGACATCGCCCACGCCGCGTTGTGCGAGCCGCCGCCGGTGAAGCCGCCGCAGATCAGCTCGCGCGTCGCGGCGTCGCCCGCCGCGTACAGCCCGGGCACCCTCGTCGCGCACGTCCCGTCCGTGATGTGGATGCCGCCGGTGCCGCGCACCGTACCCTCGAGCCGGAGCGTCACCTCGAACATGTCGCGGAACGGATCGATGCCCGCCCGGTCGAACGGGAGGAAGAAGTTCGTCTGGTTCACGCGCAGCAGCGGCCGGATGTCCTCCGGCGCCTGGTCGAGCCGCGCGAACACCCGGTGCCCCTCAAGCAGCCTGCGCGCGATGACCGAGCGGCCGCGCTGCGAGCCCGCGCCCTCGATGACGGTCCCGTCCTCGTAATAGAACGTCGCGTAGCGGTAATACGCGGTCTTCGTGACGGACGAGAAGACCGGGCAGATCGCGTAGGCGTTCGAGAACTCCATGCCCGACAGCTCCGCCCCCGCCTCCGCGGCGAGCAGATAGCCGTCGCCCGTCAGCACGTTGCAGCCGAGCGCCTTGCTGAGAAACGCGCACCCGCCGGTGGCGATGACGACCGCGCCCGCGCGCACCGTCCACGGCTCGCCGGTCTCGAGCCGGATGCCGGACGCGCCGCCGACGCCGTGTTCGTCCGCCAGCAGTTCGAGCGCCGGGCTGTGGTCGAGAATTTTGACTCCGGCCTTCTTCACCAGCTTTCGCATCAGCCGCATGTATTCCGGCCCCTGCAGCCCGCGCTTGTGGTGCTCGCCGTGTTCGTTGCGCGGGAACGGGTACCCCCATTCCGCCAGCCGGTTCATGTTCGTGTAGGTCTGGTCGAGCACCCGGTCCATCCAGCGGTTGTCCGCGAGAAATCCGCCCAGCGCGTAGCGGCTCTCCTTCGCCTGCCGGCGCAGCACGGGGTCCGGCTTCACGTACCAGACGCCGGTGCCCGAGGGCGCGGTCGCGCCGCTCGTGCCGCAGTACCCCTTGTCGACCAGGACGACCTTCGCGCCGCGGGACGCCGCGCCGAGCGCCGCCCAGGTGCCCGCGGGACCGCCGCCGATGATCAGCACGTCGGTTTCCAGCGTCAGTCCGTCCGGTCTTGCCGCAAGATTGCTCATGGTTTCTTCCTCCCCTTGCATGGTTATCTGTTGATTTATCCGTGATAGCTGTCGCGCCAGCGCAGCAGCCTGCGCTCGAGCAGCCTCACGAATGAATCCAGCAGCTTGCCGACGATCGCGAAGATGACGATCCCCGCGAAAATGATTTCCGTCGTCCCGTTCTGCTTCGCGGCGTTGATCAGGAAGCCGACGCCGTCCGTCGAGCCGAGCAGCTCCGCGACGACGAGGCCGAGCCACGAGAGCGCGAGCGAGAGCCGGAGGCCGAGCAGGATGCCCGGCATCGCGGCGGGGATCATGAGCCGCGCAAGCCTGGTCCGCCGGTCGAATTCGAGGATGCGGGACACCTGGACCAGCTTGTCGTCCACGCCCCGGATGCCCGACAGCGTGTTGATATAGAGCGGGAAGAACGCTCCCTTCGCGATCAGGATGATCTTCGACGTCTCGCCGAACCCGAACCACAGGATGACGAGCGGCGCGATCGCGAGATGCGGGATCATGCGCAGCATCTGCATGCTCGGGTCGAGCACGTATTCGGCGCGCCGGTTGAAACCGGCGAGCAGCCCGAGGATGAGCCCGAGCCCGCCGCCGAACAGGAAGCCGACGGCCGCGCGCCGGACGCTGATCCCGAGATGGCGCGCCAGCTCGCCGGAGACGATCAGGTCGCGGAACGCCTCCAGAATCGCGAGCGGCGTCGGCAGGAAGAACGGGTCGATCAGACCCGCGTCGCCCGCGAGCTGCCACGCGGCGATCACCGCGACCGGCAGCGCGGCGCCGGCCGCGAAATCCGATCCGGCCCGGCGAATCGAGCGGCCGCTCCATCCCCGCGTTCTCCTGCGGACGGTCGCGGTCGCGTCCCTGATCGGCCCCGGGCGCAGCGTCTCGATATTTTCGCTCATGACAAGCCTCCTTTTCGCTCCATGGGTCTCCGCCTCACCCCTTGTAGCCCTCCCGCCAGTGCAGCAGCCGCCGCTCGAGCAGCCGCACGAACACGTCGACCAGCACGCCGACGAGCGCGAACAGGATGATGCCGACGAAGACGACCGGCGTCTTGTTGAACTGGCGCGCATCCGACATCATGTACCCGATGCCCGAGGTCGACGCGATCAGTTCCGCGACGACGAGCCCGAGCCAGGCGACGCCGAGCGACAGCCGGACACCGAGCAGGATGTTCGGCATCGCCGACGGGATGACGAGCCGGAGCACCTGCTTAACCCGGCTGAACCCGAGCACGCGCGCGACCTCGAACAGCTTGTTGTCCGCTCCCCGGATGCCCAGGAACGTGTTGATGTACAGCGGGAAAAAAGCGCCCTTCGCGATCAGCAGCACCTTCGACTCCTCGCCGATGCCGAACCAGAGCACGAACAGCGGCGCGACCGCGAGATGCGGAATCATCCGGATCATCTGGATCGTCGGATCGAGCGACCGCTCCGCCCGGCGAAACAGCCCGACGAGCAGGCCGAAGAAGAGGCCGAGCCCCGCGCCGAGCAGGAATCCGAGCGCCGCGCGCACGAAGCTGATGCGCAGATGCGTCCACAATTCGCCTCCCGTGACGAGCCGCACGAACGTCTCCGCGATCGTGAGCGGCGTCGGGAAGAGCAGCGTCGAAATCCATCCGAGATCGCCCGCGATCTGCCAGCCGCCGAGCACCAGCGCGGGCAGGATCGAGCCGAGCGCGACGACCGTCAGCCGGCCAGGCTCCCGGTTCGATGCCTGACCCGGCTCCCGGATTGGCGTGCGGCCCGGGTCACGGCCCGGCGTGCGGTCCGGATCCCGGTTCTGCTCCAGGTCCGGATTCTGTCCCGGTTCCGGGCCCGGCTTCCGACGAACGGCGGTTCCGATCGTTCCGGCCATGCGATAACCCTCCTATCCGTTGCGGCATGGTCACAAGCCCGCCCAATCCGCGGCGACCGGCTCCTCCGGCTTCTCGAACTCGCTCAGCACGCGGAAGCGCATCTCCTGGAACGCGGCGCTCGCCTTCCTGCGCGGATACGGCAGATCGTTCACGATGACGCCGCGGATCGAGCCCGGCCTCGGCCGCATGATGACGATCCGGTTCGCGAGGAACACCGCCTCGTCGATGTCATGGGTGACGAACAGCATCGTCGTCCGGTTCGTCTGCCAGACATCGAGCAGCACCTCCTGCATGTGCGCCCGCGTGAACGCGTCGAGCGCGCCGAACGGCTCGTCGAGCAGCAACACCTTCGGGCTGCGGAGCAGGGCCCGCGCGATCGCGACCCGCTGCGCCATCCCGCCGGACAGTTCGCGCGGATACGCCTTCTCGAACCCTTGCAGACGCACGAGCCCGATCAGCCCGTCGACCCGCTTCCGCACCTCGGGGTCCCGGAGCGACAGGTCGGCCGCGATGTTCCGCTCCACCGTCAGCCAGGGGAACAGGCGCGGCTCCTGGAACACGAACCCCTTGTCGATGCCGGGCCCGGTCACGCGGCGGCCCTCCAGCAGCACTTCGCCCTCGTGGCCGTCGTCGAGCCCGGCGACGATCTTGAGCAGCGTGCTCTTGCCGCAGCCGCTCGGGCCGATCAGCGTGATGAACTCGCCTTCCCGCACCCGGAGATTGACATTGTCGAGCGCGTGGACGGCGCCTTTCTGGGTGACGAAGGTTTTGCTGACATGCCGAATATCGAGATGCGCCGATTGGTCGTTCCGGCTCACTCGCATCATCCTTTCCTTAGTCCCAAGTGCGAACGGAGGCATCTCCGTGAAGCGATGCCTCCGTCCGAACGGTCGGGCTGTTCAATTGCTCAATGGTACAGGCTGCGTCCGGCATGCGGATGGCCGATGTACCGCCGGATCCGATCGCTCAGGCCGCCTTTGCCGAACTTGAGAAACTTGCCGTCCCCGGCGTCGGTTTCATCGCTGCAGGCCGACAGGAACAGCAGGATGAGCCGCCTGCGCTCGCCGATGTCGCGGCAGCCGTTCTCGTACAGCCAGACATCGATCGTGTTGTAGACGCCGCGGTTGACCCGGAAGCGATTGCGGCAATATTCCGCGAACTTGTAATCCGGCCAGTGGATGAGTTCCCCCGCGGTTTCAGCCATCGGCATTCCCTCCCGAAACAGGCGTGGAGACTTTCCGTCTGCGGCGCAGCGAAAAATCTCCACTTGCATGGTCGACATATTTTAATAATTCCAATCTGGTTAGTCGGTATAGGCTGGTGAGCTTCACTTTATCACGGGCGCGGCGGTCTGTCAACTCCATTTTTGCGAAAAAATCGGCGGAGATTCTTCCGGATTGAAACCATTCCCCTCGTCCGTCGTCTATAAAGTGAACCACCACGCAAGAGGGAAATGTTGCCATGCCACGGTGGAAACGTTTGGACCAGGAGAGGAGCAATGTTCATGAATCGCACCACACGACGCGCCACCTTCACCATGCGCCCGCTTCGCCTGCTGCCGGCCATGCTCGCCATAGCGCTGGCGCTTGCGGCATGCAGCTCCGGGGACGGCAACCGGAACGCGGACAACGAAGCGGCAACGATCAAAGTCATGTACTGGAACGAGCAATCGTTCCAACAGGATTACGGCATGCTGTTCTACGCGATGCATCCGCACATCGACGTCGAGGTCATCACCACCAACAAAATCCGGATGAACGAAGGCGACGATTACAATGAAAAACTGGATGCGTTCATCCGGGAAGAGAAGCCGGACATTCTGATGCTGAGCCAGGACATGTACGAGAAATACGCCGCCGACGGACGGCTCGTCTCGCTCGAGCCGTTCATCACCCGGGACAAGGTCGACCTCGAAGGGTTCGTTCCGGGTCTCATCGACCTGATGCGCGAGAAGGGCGGCGGCGAGTTGTACGGCCTCTCGCCGAGTTTCAGCTCCCAGGCCGTCTATTACAACAAAGATTTGTTCGACCGGTTCAACATCGAATACCCGACAGACAAGATGAGCTGGGAGGAACTGTTCAATCTGGCGGCCCGGTTTCCGACGGACGGTTCGGACGAGGACCGGATCTGGGGACTCAGCCTGGGATATTCGGCCGATCTGCACGACCTCGGCATGCGGATCGGCACGTCCCTGGGGCTGCGCATGGTGAACCCGGCCGACAAGCGGATCTCGCTTGACACCGACTCGTGGATCCGCGTGTACGAAATGGCGCTGTCCGCCATGAAATCCGGCTCGATCTATCAGGAGGGACGCACAAGTTTCAGCGGATCCTACGAGGAATTTTTGCTGCAGGATCCGTTCATCAGCGGAAAAGCCGCCATGGCGTTCAGCGGGGCCTACCTGATGGAGCAAATTCGCGAAGCCGCGGTCATCGTTCCCGACAAAGCGGTCAAAAATTGGGATCTCGTCACCGTGCCGGTCGATCCGTCGAATCCCGACTACACAAACGATAACCCGTTCCACAACATTTTCGCGATCAACGCGGATTCGGCAAGCCGAGACGCCGCGTGGGCATTCATCCGCTACATCCACGGCGATGAATACGCGCGGGTCAGATCGAAGACGGTGACCGGATCGTTTCCGGTCCGCACGCAATATATCCGGGACGAAGAAGGCCGGAACATGGCGGCGTTCTACACGCTGAAGCCTTCGGGCGCCGATCCTTACGCCGGAATGGAAGACTTGCCGGACGATTTCTTCGGGCAGTATTACAGCATCGGCACGGAAGAGATGGAGGCCGTCATGAACGACGCGAAGACCGTCGCGGAGGCGCTCGCGAGCATGCAGACCCGGCTGCAGGCGGTGGTGGATCAGGCACCCGCGAACCGGGAGAGCGGCGATTCGGCCGGCGCCCCGGGTTCGGTTAGCGTATCGGTCGAACATCGCGTTTCGGTCGATGTCGAAGCCGAAGCGGAGACGGACAATTAATCGTTTGCGCAACCTGAAATGCCCTTGCGCCCGACCACTGCGGGCAGCAAGGGCATTATCATTGGGGCTCCCTCTCACATCGCCTCGTCCGCGCGGAGCGGCAGCTGCCAGTCGATCTCGGGCACGCCGTTCTCCCGCAGATACCGGTTCGCGCGCGAGAACGGGCGGCTGCCGAAGAAGCCGCGGTAAGCCGACAGCGGGCTCGGATGCGGCGAGCGGATCAGGAGGTGGCGCGGGTTCGTGATGAGCTGCGCCTTGCTCTGCGCGTGGCTGCCCCACAGCAGGAACACGACCGGCTCCCGCTTCCCGTTCAGCGTCTCGATCACGCGGTCCGTGAACGTCTCCCAGCCCATCCCGCGGTGCGAATTCGGCTGGTTCGCCCGCACCGTCAGCACGGTGTTGAGCAGCAGCACGCCCTGTTTCGCCCAGCCGACGAGGCAGCCGTGCTCCGGCACCGCGCAGCCGAGATCGTCGTGCAGCTCCTTCAGAATGTTCTGCAGCGACGGCGGCTGCGGCACGCCCGGCTTCACCGAGAAACAGAGCCCGTGCGCCTGCCCCGGCCCGTGATACGGGTCCTGCCCCAGGATGACCACCTTCGTGTCGGCGTAGGACGTATAGTGCAGCGCATTGAATATATCGTACATGTCCGGGTAAATGACCCGGGTTCGATACTCTTCGACAAGAAACTTGCGAAGCTGCAGGTAATACGGCTTCGAAAACTCCGCTTCCAGGTATTCCGCCCAATCGTTTCGCAAAATCGCCACGTGTTTCTCCTCCCGCTACCATTATCGGCGCGGAGGGCGATTTTGTCCACCATGCGTCCGTGCCGGCGGAAATTCCCTCTATATGACATCCTTTCCGGATGAAACCAAAAACCGTTGACCCTCGTCTATATGTAATGGGCGATGCCCCGCTCATATAATCCATAGTCTAGAACAGGGGGAGAAACAGGTTGAAGAAGCGCATGTTGGGCAAGCGATTGACAGGTTGGCTGATCCTGACGCTGGTGTTGTCCCTGATCGTCGCGTCTTGCAGTTCCGGTTCCGGAAGCGGCAACAAGGACGCCGAACCGGCATCGGTCAGTATCATGTACTGGAGCGAAATGGGTTTCAACCAGGATTTCGGCATAGCGTTTTACGCAACGCACCCGCATATCGATGTTCAGGTCATCAACTCGTCGTCCGTCCTGTTTAACCAGGACGGCGGCGATTACAACGAGATGATGGACGAGTTCATCCGCGAAAAACAGCCGGACATCCTGATGCTGAGCCAGGAACAATACGAAAAATACGCCGCGGAAGGTCGAATCGTCTCGCTCGAATCGTTCGTGACCAGGGACAAGTTCGACCTCGAGGGAATGATCCCGGGGGTGGTCGACCTGCTGCGGGAGAAGGGCGGCGGCGAACTGTACGGCCTCTCGCCGACCTTTACTTCGCGGGCCATCTATTACAACAAGGACCTGTTCGACCGGTTCGGCATCGAATATCCGACCGACAGGATGAACTGGGAGGATCTGTTCAACCTGGCGGCCCGGTTCCCGACCGACGGATCGGACGAGGACCGGATCTACGGGCTCAGCATCGGCACCACGGATTTGCACCAGATCGGCCAACAGATCGGGGGGACCATGGGGCTCCGGTTGGTGAATCCGGCGGACAAACGGGTGTCGCTCGATACCGATTCGTGGGTCCGCGCATACGAGATTGCACTGAACGCCATCCGATCCGGCACGCTGTACCAGGAGGATTATTCGGATATTGCCAGCGGCATGTCCTATCAGGATTTTCTGCTCCGGGATCCGTTCATCGCGGGCAAAGTCGCCATGTCGCTCAATCACTCCTACCTGCTGGAGCAGATCCGGGAAGCCGCCAATTCGTCTCCGGACAGGGCGGTCAAAAACTGGGACATCGTCACCTTGCCGGTCGATCCCGCCAATCCCGACTTCTCGTATGAATTTTCGCTCGGCAACATTTACGCGATCAACGCGGAATCGCCAAACCGCGAAGCGGCCTGGGAGTTCATCCGTTACATCCACAGCGACGATTACGCGCGCGTCAAATCGAAGTCGTTCAACGGCCAGTTCCCGATCCGCACGAAATACATCGAGGACAAAGAAGGCCGGAATCTGACGGCGTTCTACGCCCTGAAGCCTTCGGGCCACACGCTCTACGATGGAATTGCGGATCTGCCGGGCAACTTCTACATGCAATACTTCACCATCGGCACGGAAGAGATGCAGGCCGTCCTGAACGAAGAGAAAACGGTGCGGGAAGCGCTCGCCAGCATGCAGACCCGGTTGCAGGCGGCGCTGGACGAGGAACTCGCGAAGCAGAAGAACGAAAGCGGCGCGGACTCGAATCAGGATCCGGCCGGCGCTGCCGACGAAGGCGCGTCCGCGGCCGAATAATTCTCTCCGGCGCGCATCCATATAGTGAGTCGTTGCCATCCGGAAAAAAAAGAGAACCTGCGGCAAACGGCCCGATTTGGACAGGAGAGGAGAGTTCCGATGCATCGCATCGTCCGGATTTCGCGCCCGGACGGCGCTGGCCGCCGCAATCGCCCTGGCGCTGCTCGCGGTCGCCAGCCGCTCGCCCGACGGAACCCGGGGACCGGACGGAAAGCCGCAGACCGTCACGGTCCTGTACTGGGATGAGCCGTCGTTTCAGGAGCAGTACGGCGTGCTGCTGACCGCGGCGCATCCGGAGATCGAAATCCGTGTCGCCGCCACCGCCGCCATCCCTTATGACGACGGCGGCGACTACGAAGCGAAGCTGCGGCGGTTCATCGACGAGCAAAAGCCGGACATCCTGACGCTGTCGCTTGAGCAGTACGAGCGATATGCCGCCGAAGGATGGCTCGTCCAGCTCGAACCTTACATGATCCGGGATGGGCTGGATGCCGAAGGGTTCATACCGGGGCTGATCGACCTGATGCGTCATCTGGGTGCCGGCGATCTGTACGGTCTGACGCCGCATTTCAGCTCCCAGGCCGTCTTCTGGAACAAGGACCTGTTCAACCGTTTCCATGTCGACTATCCGACCGACAGAATGAGCTGGGAAGAACTGTTCGGGCTTGCCGCCCGGTTCCCGAACGAGGGACCGGACGGCAAGCGCGTCTACGGACTCGATCTCGGAACCGCGAATCTGCACGAGATCGCGTCGGATATCGGCATCGCCCGCGGTCTTCGCGTCGTGAATCCGTCCGACGGCCGGGTGGCGGTCGATTCCGAAGCGTGGGTTCGCGTGTACGAGATGGCGCTCGAGGCCGTTCGTTCCGGCGCGCTGTATCGGGAAGAAGACGAACCGGAAGAAGACGGGGAGCCCGGGAGTTTTGATTCCCGGGATCCGTTCATCACAGGCAAAGCCGCCATGACGATCCGCTGGGACGACTTCCTGAACGATCTCCGGCAAGCCGCCGCCGATCCCGACGGAGCGGTCCGGAACTGGGACATCGTCTCCCATCCGGTCGATCCGGCCAATCCCGAATACTCGCACGCCGCGCAATACGGCGACATCTTCGCGATTAATGAAGCTTCCGTAAACCGCGACGCGGCGTGGAACGTCATCCGCTACATTCACGGCGACGATTTCGCGCGGGCCGTGTCCAAAATCCGGGGCTGGGGATTCCCGGTCCGCAAGGTATACATCCGCGACGACGAAGGCCGGAACCTGGCGGCCTTCTACACGCTGAAGCCGGCGGTCAAGCGGTTCTACGCGGAGTTCGACCATCTTCCGGCCCCGTTCTTCATGGACTTCCACAACATCGGCACGGAGGTCATGCAAGCTGTCACGGAGGACCGGATGTCGGTGCGGGAAGCGCTCGCCGACCTGCGCGTCCGGCTGCAGGCGGCCCTGGACGAAGCGAAGGCTGCCGAATCGGCCGGGACCGGAGATCCGTGAGCGACAGACGAGAGGCGCAGCCATCGGGCTGCGCCTTTGCCGTGTCCTGGGCTTATTGCGCCTGCAGACGGTCCGCATACACGGCCATCGCGTCGCGCATGAACGCGGCGAGTCCTTCGCCGAACCTGTCGATGTTCTTCGTGAACCGCTCGTCGTCCACGTACAGCTGACCGAGGCCGCGGAACGCCTCCGGCGGATAGCTGCCGAACTTCTGAAGCAGGTTGTACCATTCGCCGATCGCGGCCTGGACTTCGTCCGAGTCGGGCGCCTTGTGACGCAGATCCGCCAGCTTCCGGTACAGCGCGCCCATCTCCTCCTGCAGCGCAGCGGTTTCTTGCGGCGTCAGGCCGCGGAGCGCCGCGTTCGACCTGTCGACCGCCTCGTCCCCCCACCGCTTGCGCGCTTCTTCCTCGTACGGATTTGTGCTGAAATCGAACCCTTCGAATCGTTCCTTTATCGACATCTCCGTTTCTCCTTTCAGGTGTCTGATCGTTTTCTCGAGCGTGCCGAGCATGTTGTCCAGCCTCTTCCGCTGCTCGAGCAGCAGTTTCCGGTGAAGCTCGAGCGCCTCCAGGCGGTCGAACTTCGGATCGCTGATGATCTCCTTGATCCGTTTCAGCGGAAAGCCGAGCTCGCGGAAGAACAGGATCTGCTGGTGCATCTCCAGATTTCGCTCGGAGTAGATGCGGTAACCGGCCTCCGTCACCCCGTCGGGAACAAGCAAGCCGATTTCGTCATAGTGATGGAGCGTGCGCACGCTGATGCCGGCCAGTTCGGCCACTTCTTTCACCCGCATCTTCGGGTCTTCCCTCCTTTCGCATCCCAATCTACAGTATCACGCAACGTGAGGGTCAACAGGTTTGCGGATTCATTTTTTCGCGGCTTTCATGATAATCGGAAGGATCGAAGCGGTCTGCGAATTTCCGGGATTCGCAAGAATAGATTGCCCGGAATCGGCAACAATGGTTAACAGAATTGAAGGGAGTGTATGCCAGTGAATTCGGAGAAGACACGCGCAAGATGGACACCGAGCGAAGACGAGACGCTGGTGGGCGTCATTCGCCAGCATGTGGAATCCGGCTCGTCGCTGACGGCGGCGTTCGCCGCTGCCGCTGAGCTGCTTCCCGGCCGGTCGGCGGCGGCCTGCGGCTTCCGCTGGAACACCGAGCTGAAGAACCATTACACGCTTCCCGTTCAGCCGCGGCGCGGCCGGCGCCAGCGTCAGGCGACCGTTCAGACGTCCGCGGCCGACAGCCGCGCTTCCGCCCAGGCGGAGAGCGCCCTGATCGCGAAGGGGACGGCGAAAGCGGCTCCGCTTCCCGCCGCGCTCTCGCAATTGCTGGACGCCGCGCCGAAGGTTCAGGTGCTGTTCGCGAATCTGTCCCAGGAGCTGAACAGCTGTCGCGACCGCATGAAAATGATCGAGCGGGAGAACAAGGCGCTCCGCCAGCGGATCGCCGCGCTCGAAGCGCTCAGCGACGCGGCCGCCCAGGCCGATCTCGAGACGCTCTACCGGCTGCTGCAGCGGGCAAGGCAGATGAACCTGACGGGCCAGGCGCCCGAAGGCGCGATGGTCTACGAGCGGCTGGACAGCGAAGTGAACACGAGTATCGGATGAAGGCGCCGATCAACATACAAGGAGCAGCATGACTTCCATGCTGCTCCTTGCGTTTCATGATGAAGCGATTGGATCAGTGCGCGAGCTTCAGATCGTAGCGGTCGGCGTTCATGACCTTCACCCAGGCCTTGATGAAGTCGCGGACGAACTTCTCCCGGTTGTCGTCCTGGGCGTACACTTCGCAGACGGCGCGCAGCTCGGAGTTGGCGCCGAACACGAGGTCCACCTGCGTCGCGGTGTACCGCAGTTCGCCCGTCTTGATGTCGCGGCCTTCGTACACGCCGTCGCCGGCCGGCTTCCACTGAATGTTCATATCGAGCAGGTTGACGAAGAAGTCGTTCGTCAGCACGCCGACGCGGTCCGTGAACACGCCGTGCTTCGAACCGCCGTAATTCGCGCCGAGCACGCGCAACCCGCCGAGGAGCACCGTCATCTCCGGAACGGTGAGGCCGAGCAGGTGCGCCTTGTCGATCAGCAGTTCCGCCGGATTCACGCCGACGCCCTTCTTCACGTAGTTGCGGAAGCCGTCCGCGAGCGGCTCCAGCACCTTGAAGCTTTCGACGTCGGTCTGCTCCTGCGTCGCGTCGCCGCGTCCCGGATTGAACGGCACCTTCACGTCGAAACCGGCGTCGCGCGCCGCCTTCTCGACCGCCGCGCTGCCGCCGAGCACGATCAGGTCGGCGAGGCTGACCTTCGGATCAAGCTCCTCCTGGAGCGCTTCGAGGATGCGCAGCACCTTGGCAAGCTGCTCGGGCTGGTTCACTTCCCAGTCCTTCTGCGGCGCCAGACGGATGCGCGCGCCGTTCGCTCCGCCGCGGAAGTCGGTGTGCCGGAACGTGCTTGCCGAAGCCCAGGCCGTCGTGACGAGCTCGCTCACCGTCAGGCCGGAGTCAAGGATTCGCTGCTTGAGGTCCTCGATCTGCTCGTCCGTCAGCGTGTAGTCGACCGACGGCACCGGATCCTGCCAGATGAAGTCCTCCTGCGGCACTTCCGGACCGAGCAGGCGGGTGCGCGGTCCCATGTCGCGGTGCGTGAGCTTGAACCATGCGCGGGCGAACGCCCGGGCGAACTCGTCCGGATTTTCCAGGAAGCGGCGGGAAATCTTTTCGTACTCGGGATCGAACCGGAGCGCCAGGTCCGTGGTCAGCATCATCGGCTTGACGCGGACGGACGCGTCTTCCGGGTCCGGGGCGAGATGTTCCGGCTTCGGATCGACCGGCTCCCATTGCCATGCGCCGGCCGGGCTCTTCGTGAGCTGCCATTCGTAGCCGAACAGGTTCTGGAAGAAGCCCATGTCCCACTGCGTCGGATTCGACGTCCAGGGTCCTTCGAGGCCGCTGGTGATCGTATCGCGGCCCTTGCCGGAGCCGTGCGTGCTGATCCAGCCGAGGCCCATGTGCTCGACCGGCGCGGCTTCGGGATCGGGACCGACCTTCGCGGCGTCGCCCGCGCCGTGCGCCTTGCCGAACGTGTGGCCGCCGGCGATGAGCGCCACGGTCTCCTCGTCGTTCATGCCCATGCGGCCGAACGTCTCGCGGATGTCGCGCGCGGCCGCGACCGGGTCAGGCTTGCCGTTCGGGCCTTCCGGGTTGACGTAGATCAGGCCCATCTGGACGGCCGCCAGCGGATTCTCGAGCTCGCGGTCGCCGGAGTAGCGGTTGTCGGCCAGCCATTCCTTCTCGGCTCCCCAGTAGACGTCCTCCTCCGGATGCCAGACGTCGACGCGTCCGCCGCCGAAGCCGAGCACCGGTCCGCCCATCGACTCGATCGCGACGTTGCCCGCGAGGATGAACAGATCCGCCCAGGAGATCTTGTTGCCGTACTTCTTCTTGATCGGCCACAGGAGCCGGCGCGCCTTGTCGAGGTTCGCGTTGTCCGGCCAGCTGTTCAGCGGGGCGAACCGCTGGGAGCCGGAGTTGCCGCCGCCGCGGCCGTCGCCTATCCGGTACGTGCCGGCGGAGTGCCAGGCCATCCGGATCATCAGCGGACCGTAATGGCCGTAGTCGGCCGGCCACCAATCCTGGCTTTCGGTCATCAGCTTGCGCAGGTCTTCCTTTAGCGCGAAGTAGTCGAGCTTGGCGAATTCCTTAGCGTAGTCGAAACCTTCGTCCATCGGGTCCGACTTCCGGTCATGCTGGCGCAGAATGCTCAGGTTGAGCCGGTTCGGCCACCAGTGCTTGTTCGTGGTCGCTTCGGACCGGTGGCTCGTGACGCTGCCGTGCGTGAAGGGGCATTTGCCGGTGCTTGCCGTCGTGTCCATTTGCATCACTCCCAATTGAAATTGAGTTTCAGTTGATAATTATTCTAATTAAAAACTTATACGGAATCAAGTCCGCCTTCAAGTCCTGTATTTTCCGTTCGCGGACTTTATGCATGGCATCGGCGTTATGCATGGCAGCGGCGTTATGCATGGCAGCGGCGTTATGCATGGCAGCGGCAGGGTTGTATTTTTATTCAGATGAATGTATATTTATTATCATCAACACTGCGGATTTGTTCCGCGGGGAGGATCGGAACGTGGAGAGAACGGACATCATCATTGCGAATCTGGGCGATGCGGGGATCGGCGCGTTCGCGGAAGGACGGACGCTGCTCGAAGCCTGGCGGGCCGGGGAGATCGGCGACCGGGAGATGGAGGAACGTCTGAAGGAGATCCGGATCGCCCGCCTGCTGCGCCAGCAGGAAGCCGGCGTCGACTGGATTCCCGTCGGCGATCACGCGTTGTGCGACCGGACGCTGCACCACGCCGTCGCGTTCGGGCTCGCGCCCGAACCGCTTGCGGAGGCGGCCGGGCGCGGACCGGCGGCGCTCGCCCGCGCCCTGGCGGACGACCGCGCGGACGAGGCGGCCTGCCGGACGAAGCCGCGGCACGGCGCCTCGTTCCGCCATGTCGCGCCGTCATGGCCCGCGGGCGCGCAACCGAGCCTCGTCGGCAATCCGTGGGCCGACGCGTTCCGCGAGGCGCGCGCGCTGCTTGCGGCCCAGCCCGTGCCGGTCATGATCGGCCCGTACACGCTTGCGAAACTGGCCGGAGCCGGAGCCGGGCCCGGGGCGCCCGGCGTCGGAGACACGCTCGAGCGGCTGGCGCCGGTATACGCGGAGGCGCTGCGCGGGATCGGCGAGGCCGGCGCCGAATGGGCGCAGCTCGAGGAGCCGGAGCTGGCGGAGCAGGTCGCGCCGGAGCATTGGCCGCTCGTCGAGCGGATGTACCGGATCATGCGCGACGCGGCGCCGCGGCTCCGCCTGATGCTCCAGCTGACGCACGGCGCGCCGGACGATCTGTCGCAACCGCTCGCGCTGCCCGTCGACGGCGTCGGCCTCGACTTCACGGCGGACGGCGGCCGCGCGCTGCTTGCGGTCGCGAAGGACGGCTTCCCGTCCGACCGGACGCTCGGCGCCGGCATCATCGACGGACGGCGCGTCTGGCGGTCGGACCTCCGGACGGCGTGCGCGCTGCTTGCGAACCTGCGCCGCCTCGCGCCCCGGGTCCGGCTGGCGCTGCAGCCGACGTGCGGACTGACTCACGCACCGACCGCGTTCCCCGCCGGCCTGGCGACAAGCGGGCTGCCGGCGTACGCGCTGGCGACCGCCGACGTGAAGCTCGGCGAGCTGCGCGTGCTGCGCGCGGCGCTTGCCGACGGTCCGGACGCCGTCAGACTCGACCTGGCGGACAGCGACGTTCTGCAGGAGATGCTCCGCGTCCTGCTGCCGGCCGCCGTGCCGGACAGCTCCGGACCCGGCGGGCTCGCCCCGGCGCGCACGGGCGCAGGCACGCGCCGGCAGGGCGTCGCGGGCACGGTTTCGGAAACCGCATGAATGACCCATACCGCGCGATGCGCTACGCAAACGGAACGGCCGCCCCGCCCGCGTTCAGCGGACATGGCGGCCGTCATCTTTTTTCCTGCGGTCGGGCCAATAGTCGACATCCATGAACGGCAGCCCCCGGGCGTCCGGCCAGACGTACACCCAGCCCTCCAGCGGCTGCCCGGACGCGTCGCGGACCCAGATCCGCTCGTAGTCGTTCGGCGACTCCGGGCCGGCGAAGTCTTCGAGCGCGTCCAGATCCGCCAGGGCTTCGGGCCGGACCGTCAGCCACATCCCCCGGACGCGGCCCTCAGACGCCGCCCCGCCTCCCCGCACCAGCGCCGGCCAGGCGCCGCAATCGACGAGCCGGCCGCAGACCGCGCCCGGCCGCGCGTCGAGCATCCAGCGGGCCGCGACGGCGTGATTGGACTCGCCCGGAAGCAGCGTGCCGTAGACGAACACGCGAACGGAGCGTTTCATCGTTCGGCGTAAGCCTCCGAATCTTTGCGATGTTCTTCAAACCACTCGACGAACGCGTCGGCGGTCACCGGTCGGGTGTAGTAGAAGCCCTGCGCCTCCTCGCACAGTTCCGCGCGCAGGAAGCGGAGCTGCTCCTCGCTCTCCACCCCTTCGGCCGTCACCCGCAGGTTCAGGTGGCGGGCCATCGCGGCGATCGTCGACACGATCGCCGCGTCGTTGCCGTCCCGTTCGAGATCCGCGACGAAGGAGCGGTCGATCTTCAGCTTGTCGATCGGATAGCGCTTCAGATAGCTGAGCGAACTGTAACCGGTTCCGAAATCGTCGAGGCTGATCTGCACCCCGACTTCCTTCAGCTTGCGCAGCGTCTCGTAGGCAAATTCGACATCGGCCGTCATGCTCTCCGTGATCTCGAGGCCGACCCAGCGCGGTTCGAGGCCGGTCTCCTCCAGGATCGCGCGAATGCGGTCCGCCAGGTCGTGCTGGTGGAACTGGCGCATGGACAGGTTGACGGACACGATGAACGGCGGAAGGCCGGCGTCCTGCCAGGCCTTGTTCTGGGCGCACGCCGTGCGGATGACCCATTCGCCGATCTCGTTGATGAGCCCGGTCTCTTCCGCGATCGGAATGAAGACGCCCGGCGGAATGTTGCCGCGCTCGGGATGCATCCAGCGGAGCAGCGCCTCGACGCCGGTGACGCGGCCGTTGCGCAGGTCGACGAGCGGCTGGTAGACCAGATAGAACTGGTCCTCGTCCAGCGCGCGCCGCAGGTCGTTCTCCAGCTGGAACCGCTCGTGCGCGCTGTCGCTCATGCTCGGATCGTAAATCCGGTAGGCGTTCCGGTCCGACTTCGCGCAATACAGCGCGGCGTCCGCGTGTTTGAGCAAGAGTTCCGGCGTGTCCCCGTCCTCCGGCCCGATCGCGATGCCGATGCTGACCGTGATGTGGTACCCGGTGCCGTTGAACACGATCGGCGCCTCGAACTCCTTCAGGAGACGCCCCGCCATTTGCTCCGCTGCTTCGACGCTCTCCAGTTCGGGCAGCAGCACGGTGAACTCGTCCCCGCCCATCCGGTAGACATGCGTCGACGGCGCAATCGCCTGCCTCAGCCGTTCCGCCACGGCGATGAGCAGCTGGTCCCCGCTGGAATGGCCGAGCGTGTCATTGATCGTCTTGAACCGGTCCAGGTCCAGCAGCAGGACGGCGAGCCGGGCGCCGGAGCGCCGGGCGCGATTCAGCTCCGCCTCGAGCCGCTCCGTCAGCAGGCGCCGGTTGCCGAGACCGGTCAGCTCGTCATGGAACGCCAGATACTGGATCTGGGCTTCGGCCCGCTTCTGCTGCCGCATCGGCCCTTCGATCGTGACCAGATAGACGCCCTGCATCAGGAAGAAATAGCCGCCCGCCTTGAAGATCTGCGCCAGCAGCATGTTCGCGTCCAGCGATTCGACGAACAGCACCTGGAGATTGGCGAACCAGAGCAGGCACATCGCCTGGACGACCTTGAGCAGCGCCTGCGGACGGGTCGTCCGGTTCCGGTACAGGATCATCGCCCCGGCGGTCGCGTAGCCGCCCAGGATGAGCACGATGGCCGCGATGCGCAACATGTTCAGCTCCTGTCCCGCGAACAGCTCCGATCCGCGGACGAGCGCGACATAGGCAAGCAGCGACGTGACCGCGACGCCGCACAGGGGCGAGAACCAGAGCAGACGCCTCCGCTCGCCGCCGTGCGCCTTGCCGTCCGCCTGGCTGAGCAGGACGAGCAACCCGACGGCGCTGATCACCTGCGCGGCCGCGCCGTAGATCATCGTGAGCGACGTGTCGCCGACGTCTCGATAGAACGGTTGTCCGAAGAACGTGAGCGCATGGGCCAGCTCCAGCATCCCGACGATGGTGAACAGACTCGCCGCATGCAGCCGTATCCGGGTCAACTGCCGGACGAAAAACGCCCAGCCGAGCAGCACCAACGCGAAACAGAACGCCACGATTCCGTATCCGAGCAATGTCGAGACAAACAGCACATCGAACATCCCGGTCCATCGATTGATTTCGCCTTGGAACAGACGCATGGCCGCGAATGATGCCAGCACCAGACCGGCCACCAAAACGGCCTGCTTCTCCGCTTTGTTAACCGACATTGCTCCGCCCCCGTGCACCCACCGTCAACATTTTGGAAGAATCGAGTTTTTTCGTTGCTTTTTTATCACATTTCCACGCGCAATCTGCGGATTCCTGCCGGAAATGCAACTTTTGCATGTACTGGAAACGGCGATCCGGATCACGGCTTCACGGGGCGAACGGCGAGGCGATGCGCCATCCTTCCCGTTCGAGCGCCCGCCTCACCGCGGCCGCGATCTCCGGCGCGCCCGGACTGTCGCCGTGAATGCAGATTGTGCCGGCCCGGACTTTCGCCGTTCCGCCGTCCGCCGTGCGCGCCTCTCCGCGGACGGCGATGCCGAGCGCCTGTTCCGCCGCTTCCTCCGGCCGCTCCAGCACCGCGCCGGCGGCGCCGCGCGGCAGCAGCCGCCCGTCCGCGCCGTACCGGCGGTCGGCGAACGCCTCGGCCGCATACTTGAGGCCGGCCGCTTCGGCCGCCTGCTCCAGCATTCCGCCCGGCGGCACGAACAGGCCGATCTCCGGATCGAATCGCCTGACGGCCCGCGCGACCGCTTCGGCCAGTTCCACCGACCGGTCCGCCATGTGATACAGCGCGCCGTGCAACTTCACGTGGCGGATCCGGCCCCCCGCGGCGCGGGCGAACGCGTCGAGCGCGCCGAGCTGGTACAGCAGGTCGTCCGCGGCCTCCTCCGCCGTGATCGCCATGGATCTCCGGCCGAAGCCCGCCCGGTCCGGCAGCCCGGGATGCGCGCCGATCGCGACGCCGGCCTCGACGCACCGCTCGACCGTCTCGCGCATCGTGCGCGGGTCGCCGGCGTGGAAGCCGCAGGCGATGTTCGCCGACGACAGGAGCGGAATCAGTTCGCGGTCGCGGCCGATCGCGTACGGGCCGAATCCTTCGCCGACATCGCCGTTCAGATCGATGGTTCCGTATGCCGTCATCCGGGGTCGACTCCTTCCGTGTTCGGGTTTAGCGGTCCGGCCATTTGCAGCGCAGTCCGGCCGCGAGAAGGCGGATCGCCGCCTCGCGCCGCAGCAGCAGGCGATGCGCTTCGTCCAGTCCGATCGGCCGGAACCGCACCATGTCGCCGGGGCGGATCTGCGCGAGCAGCGGCAGATCGACGGACGCCACATGGGCGATGACCGGATAGCCGCCGGTCGTCTGGCAGTCGGCGCCGAGCACGATCGGCCGGCCGCCGGCCGGCACCTGCACCGCGCCGGGCAGGACGCCGCGCGAGCGCATTTCCTCGCGGACGGCGAGCTCGAGCGGCGGCCCGGAGAGCCGCACGCCCATCCGGTCCGAATCGGGATCCGCCCGGTACGGCTCCCGGAAGAAGCGTTCGCGGGCTTCCGCCGTGAACGCGCCGGCGTCGGCGGACGGCACGGCGCGCAGCACGACGCCGTTCGCCGCATCCCGCGCGCCGCCGTCTCCTTCGGCGCCGTCGAAGTCGCCGGTTCCGGCTCCGGCGACGATATCCGGCGGCGCGCACCAGCAGGGCGCGGCCCAGGAGCGGCCCGACGCGGCGGCCTCCGCCGCCAACGCCGCCATCCAGGCGGCCGCCCACGCCGAGGGAGCGCCCGCGGGCAACGCATCGCCGGCCCGCAAGGGACGGCCCTCCGCGCCGCCGAAGCCGGCGCGGATGTCGGTGCCGCGCCCGCCGAGCACCGGCGGCACGTCGATGCCGCCGGCGACCGCAAGGTACGCGCGGCAGCCCCGCGCGGCGCGGCCGAAGCGGATCACCGCGCCGCGCCGCACCCACACCGGGCGCCTCGCCGGAAGCCGCCCGCCGCCGTCCACGGCCGGCGACATCTCGGCGCCCGTCACCGCGACGAGCAGATCGTCCGCCGCTTCCAGCTCGGCGCCGGCCAGCGTCATCTCGAGCGCGGCGGCCCCTTCGGGATTGCCGACGAGCAGATTCGCCGTCCGGAGCGCGACCTCGTCCATCGCGCCGCCCGCGGTGACGCCGATCGCGCGGTATCCGGCCCGGCCGCCGTCCTGCACCGTCGCAAGAAGACCGGGCGATCGGACGATCAGGCCCATCCGCGCCCCTCCTTCCGGGCGCCCGCATCGGGCCCGCCGCCTTCGCCGGGGACGCCCGCTTCGGACCAACCGCCTTCGCCTTTGTCCGGGACGCCGCCGCAACCTTGCGATCCGCCAGCCTTGTCCCCGCCATTCCGCCCATCGCCCGCGACGGGTCTGCCGCCTTCGCCGGGGACGCCCGCTTCGAACCAGCCGCCTTTGCCTTCGCCCTGGACGCCGCCGCAACCTTGCGATCCGCCAGCCTTGTCCCCGCCATTCCGCCCATCGCCCGCGACGGGCACGAACCGGACGATATCGCCGGCGCGCAGCAGCGACGGCTCGGCCGCCCCCGGATCGAACAGCCGGAGATCGGTGCGGCCGATGATCTGCCACCCGCCCGGCGAATCGAACGGATACACGCCGGTCTGGACGCCCGCAATGCCGACCGACCCGGCCGGCACCCGGCGCCGCGGCGTCGCGAGGCGCGGCTGGGCGAGCCGCTCCGGCAGCCCGCTCAGATAAGGGAAACCCGGCATGAATCCGATCATCGCGACCGTATAGCGCGCGGACGCGTGCGCCGAGACGAACGCGTCCGGATCCATCCCGGCCCGCTCCGCGCACGCCTCCAGATCCGGGCCGTCCGCCCCGCCGTAGCGCACCGGAATCTCGATCACGCGCGGCCGCGCCGACGCCTCCGCGCCGCCGGCCGCCAGCGCGCGACGCAAGGCCGATTCCACGAACGGCCACACCCCCGGCTCGCCATCACGATCCGCCGCCCGCGCCGCCCTGGCCGGATCATACACGACCGTCACCGTGTCGTAAGCGGGGACGATGTCGACAACCCAGGGCAGCCGCGCCGCCGCGATCCGGGCCGCGCACGCCGCCGGACCGCCCGTCTCGTCCGCTTCGCCGTCCCACACGGCAACCGCCGCCCGATCGCCCGCGGGCACCCATCGCATCCCGCATTCCTCCCCGCTCCCGTTCATCCGGGTTCTGTATTTTTATGCATCTACCATACAGTTTCGGATTTTTTCTCACCCGCTTTACAGTTTCGGGCATTTTGCCCCCGATGTCCATATGCCGCGGGATACACTTCCCTCCGACTTCGCGCATGACATCCGTGCGCCCGGACATCGCGCATGACATACGCGCGTCCAGACATTGCGCATGACATCCGCGTGCCCGGACATCGCGCATGACATCCGCACGTCGGACATCGCGCATGACATCCGTACCAAGCCGGCGCCGAAACATGGCAAAGCCGGCACAACCGCCGCGTTTCCCGCGTCATGCCGGCTTCTGTTTGTTTCAAGATCCTTTCAAGCGCCGTGGCTCACCCGTTCTCCGGCGGCAGCCCGGCGTAGCGGCGGATGATCTCGACCAGCAGGTCGTTCAGCGGCCGCACCTCGAACTCGCCGACCGCCGCTTCCAGGTGATCGTTGCCGATGCCGCTGTGGTCGGTCAGGAACACGTACGTGCCGCCGGTAGCCGCCGCCAGGAAGCGCATCAGGTACTCCGTGCTCACGTCGACGCCGCTCGAAGCCACCGGCACGATCCGGATGCCGAGTTCCGCCGCCTCCAGCGTCGCATCGTGCAGTTCGTCCAGAACTTGCGGCTCCGTCCGGGGCGGCGCGTCGCCCACGAGAAACAGCAGCCGCGTCCGCGCCGACCGACGCCATTCCTCCCCGCGGACTGCGTGCGACAGCGCCTGCTCGACCGCCTCCGGGTAATCGCCGCCGCCTTCGGCCTTCTCCTGCGCGATGCGTTCCACGACCTTGTCGATGTCGCCCGTGAACGGATACGGCTTGAAAACATATTCATCATGACGGTCCCGGTAGAAAACGACGCTCACCTCGACATCGAGCTGCCCGCCCTGCCGCGCGCGGGTGACGACATCCTTCAGTTCCTCCCGCAGAAAATCGATCTCGTCCTGCATCGATCCCGTCGTGTCGACGACGAACATGAGATCGACCGCGTCCGACGGCTCAGGCCGCCGATCGAACGCGACGACAAGCGGCTCGTTGCGCGGGATCGGCACGTGGCTCAGCGTCTTCGTCTCGCCGCCCGCGCGCACCTCCACATCGTAACCCGGTTCGGCGCGGTTGAACCCTTGCTCCTGCCGCCCTTCCTCCTCCTGTCCGCGGCCGCGCGCCCGCCGGTCATCTCGCCCCGCGTTCGACTCGGGCATGCGCCGATCCGCGTCCCGCTCGAACATCCGGGCGTACGCGTAGGCGTACCCGTCCACATCCGTCTTCGTCCGCCAGACGACCCGGCCGTTCGTGTCCTTCACGATGACGTCCGCGTCGGCGATCGGCCTCCCCTCCGCCTCGGCCCGGACGACGAGCCGGTCGAACCTGTAGTATTCCCAGTTTTTCCGGTTATCCCGGCCTTCGCGGCTTGCGAGCAGATCCTGCCAGTCATCCCAATGGTCGATGTCGCGCCATTCGCCCGCCGTAAGCTGCCCCGGCCCCGCCTGCGGATGGCCGGAGGGCAGGCTCGCTTTGCCGAACGTGCCGCCCGATGACGATCCCGTACCCGGTTCCGAACCGCCCGAGCCGCCGGACACCGATCCCGAGCCCGGGGACGATCCCGCCGCCGAGTCCGATGACGCTCCCGACGACAACTGCGACGACGCCGAATGGTTGCCGGACGCGCTGCTTCTCCCATCATCGCCTCGCTTCGAGCCCGAACATCCCGCGAGCACGAAGCACAGCAACACAACCGCCGCCAGCAGCACGGCAAGTCCGCGGGACGCCCCGTTCGGGCGCATGCCTCTTTCTCTCGCCATACGCCAACCCCCTGTGGTTCCTTTTTTTACCCCTGTAGACGCCGCATGGCTGAAAAAGGTTGCACCCCCCGCATCAATGACAAAAGCGGCTTCGCGGGACCGATATCCCGCAAAGCCGCCCGTTCAGACGCGCTCCAGACAAAATCTCATCAGCGCCGACATCTCGAGATGCTGCAGTTCCTCCAGCAGGGCGCGGGCCTCGCCGCTGCCCCGTCCCTCCACCGTAGCCTCCACGGCGTCGACGAACAGGAACGGATCCCACTCGCCCGCGGCCGCCAGTCTCCCGATCAGCCGGTCCGCCTCCGGAGCCCCGGCGTCGACCCGGAACGCCGCCAGCGGCTCCCGCGCCGCCTCATGCAGCCCGACCATCGCCGGGTGTCGGCCGACGCGCCGGAACCAGTACTTCGCGTTCCAGTAGTCGCCCTCCATCCGGTGCATGATGCCATGCCAGTAGCTGCCCGTGGCGTTCTCGATGCCCTGGGAGATCGTATGCGAACGGTCGAGATTGCCGTTCCAGAGCAGCAGGCCCGAGACGACCGCCCGCGCGTCCGGGTCGCCGCCGGCCAGCGCCAGCAGCCCGCCGATCGCCTCGTCCGTCGCCTTATCGGCCGGACCGTCCGGCTTGAGCGGCAGCCGCGGCCGGCGAGCTTCGAGCCGTTCGAGCCATTGCTCCGCCTGCGCTTTCAGACTCATGCCGAATCCCTCCCCCGATGCCGGTATGCCGGACGGCGGAACGCAGCTTCGGGAATGCCTTTAGCTGCGCGCCGTCTCCACCGTCGTCAGCCTGTCGTAGAAATCGACCGCCTTGTCCTTGACCGGCGAATTGCGCAGCGCCATCGCCGAACGCGGGTGCTCGTCCAGCAGGCCGGTGATCATGTACGGAATGATGTAGCCCCACTCTTCCTTTTCCCGGAGCGGGATCATGTGCTTCTCGATCATCTGCAGCACCGGACGCACTTCGTACTTCGGATTCTTCAGCTTCGAGACGAGCAGCTCGGTCGGGCAATTGCCCGCCGCGCGCCCCATGCCGTACACGGACGCGTCCAGCAGCTCCACGCCCATGCCGGCCGCAAGGAGCGTGTTCGCGAACGCGAGCTGCAGGTTGTTGTGCATGTGCGAGCCGAGTCGTTTGTTCGGCAGATGCTTCCGGAACAGGTCGACCAGGTAGGCGACGTCGTCGGGCAGCAGGCTGCCGTACGAGTCGACGATGTAGACAACGTCGACCGGGCTGTCCGCGATCGCCCGAAACGCCTCGACGAGCTGGTTCTCCAGCACGTTCGAGAGCGCCATGATGTTCAGCGTCGTCTCGTAGCCCCGCTGATGGAACAGCTCGACGAGCCGGAGCGCCTTGTCCACGTCCTGGATGTAGCAGGCGACGCGGATCAGGTCGAGCAGGCTTTCCTCGCGCGGCAGGATGTCGTTTTCGTCCACGCGGCCGACGTCGCACAGCGCGGACAGCTTCGTATTGCCCTTCTGCGGGATGACCTCGCGCAGGAACCGGTCGTCGAGGAACCGCCACGGCCCCGCCGAATCGGCGCCCTTGAGCAGCTTCGGCGAGTTCTTGTACCCGATCTCCATATAGTCGACGCCGGCTTCGTTCAGCCAGCGGTACAGATCCTGGACAAACTCGACGCTGAAATCCCAATTGTTCACGAGCCCGCCGTCGCGGATTGTGCAGTCGACAATCTTGCAGTGGCTTGTGTTGGAAGTCATGGGTCGATGCAACTCCTTCGCCGTTTGCGATCTATAATCCCTCATCATACGAAAAAACACGCCGCATTGCAAAACTTTTTCATTGGCGAAGGAGCCGACGCGGTCACCGGCTGACCGGTCATGCGCCCACCCGTCGGCCGCCAACCCTCACGCCTGCCGCTAGTTAACGTAACGGAGGTCATCCATCCCGCCGCCAACCCGTCGTGCCTGCCGCTAACGGAACCACGTTCCGTTAGACCGCTCCCGTGCGCGTCTGCTTCGCCTGTAACGGAACCACGTTCCGTTACAGCAGCTATTCATTCTGCGCCAACCCCTCTTGCCTGCCGCTAACGGAACCACGTTCCGTTAGACCGCTCCCGCGCGCGTCCGCTTCGCCTGTAACGGAACCACGTCCGTTACGGGAGTCATCCATCCCGCCGCCAACCCTCTTGCCTGCCGCTAACGGAACCATGTTCCGTTAGACGGCTCCCGCGCGCTTCTGTTTCGCTTGCAACGGAACCACGTTCCGTTACGGAAGTCATCCTTCCCGCCGCCAACCCTCTTGCCTGCCGCTAACGGAACCTCGTTCCGTTAGATGGCTCCCACACGCGTCTGCTTCGCCTGTAACGGAACCATGTTCCGTTACGGGAGTCATCCTTTCGGCCGCCAACCCGTCGTGCCTGCCGCTAACGGAACCACGTTCCGTTAGATGGTTCCCGTGCGCGTCCGCTTCGCCTGCAACGGAACCACGTTCCGTTACGGGAGCCATCCATCCCGCCGCCAACCCTCTTGCCTGCCGCTAACGGAACCACGTTCCGTTGGACCGCTCCCGCGCGCGTCTGCTTCGCCTGTAACGGAACCACGTTCCGTTATGGAAGTCATCCTTCCCGCCGCCAACCCGTCGTGCCTGCCGCTAACGGAACCTCGTTCCGTTAGATGGCTCCCGCGCGCGTCTGCTTCGCCTGTAACGGAACCACGTTCCGTTACGGAAGTCGTCCTTTCGGCCGCCAACCCGTCGTGCCTGCCGCTGACCATACCTGGCTTCAAAACATGCTAACGGTCCGGGAGACCGTTAGAGCTACTAGCGGCGGCGCCGGAACACGTCTAACGGTCCGTGGGACCGTTAGCGGGCCGCCAGGTGCGGTCGCGGGCAAGGCGACCCCGCTCCAACGGTCCGGGAGACCGTTGGAACAGACTGCAGCGGCGCCGGAACCTACACCTACACCTACACCTACACCTACACCCACACCTACACCTACACCCACACCTACACCCACACCTACACCCACACCTACACCTACACCTACACCTACACCTACACCTACACCTGCACCTACACCCACACGCCTTTGCCGCCCGACGCGGCCGCCTCGCGCCGGTACCGGTAATTGAGCTCGCACAGCCGCACCAGCGCCAGCTTCGTGCCGCGCTTCGGCAGCGTGATCCGCACGGGTGCGCCCTTCAGCCGCCGCAGCTCCTCCGCCGTCCGACGCGCGTCCCCGATCCGGTTCACGATCACCTCATCCGGAACGATAGCCGCCGCCCCGGCGAGGGTGTAGTAGCCGACAATCGCCCGGTCGTCCAACACCCCGCGTGCCCGGTCATCCAACACCCCGCGTGCCCGGTCGTCCAACACCCCGCGCGCCCCGCCGATCCGCTCCGCCCCCAGATACTCCATCGCCGACAGCATGCCCCGCTTGATCCGGGCGACCAGCAGCCCGTCCTCCCCGAGATACAGCACGTCCTGATCGTGGCGCGTCTTCAGGTCGACGACCTGCGCATCCGTCTCGCGCTCCAGCGCGCGGACCAGGCGCAGCAGCTCCGCCGCCCGCTCAAAATCGAGCCGCTCGGAGCACCTCTCCATCTCGGCCCGCAGCAGATCAGCCAGCGCGCTCCCGTCGCCCGCGAGCAGCTCCGCCGCCCGTCGCGCCCGCTCCGCGTATTCCGCCTCCGTCTCGTGCCCGGCGCAGACGCCGCCGCAGCGGCCGAGGTGCCAGCGGAAGCAGACTTCGTCCGGCATCGGATCGCAGGTCCGGAGCCGAAACCGATCACTCAACAGTTCGGCGAGCGTCTTCAGACACCACTCGCCGGCCGGTCCGAAGCTCGCCGTCGCCCCGCCGTCCGGTTCCCCCGCAAGCGGCGCAAGCCCGCTCGCCTCTTCCCTCCGCCTGCGGAAGCTCGCGCGCAGCATCGGAAGCGGACCGGCCGTCAGCACCAGTTCGCCGAAACCGCTGTCTTCCCGCTTCAGGGCGCGGTTGACGGGCGGGCGGTGCATTTTGATGAGATGGTTCTCGAGCGTGAGGCTTTCCGTCTCGTTCGTCGTCAGGATGATCTCGATCGAGGCCACGTTCCGGATCAGATCGCGGAACCGGGGATTGGACTGCGGTTGATGGAAGTGGGAGCGAAGCCGGCTGCGCAGATTGACGGACTTGCCGATGTAGAGCGCGCGCCCGTCTTCGCCGCGCATGATGTAGCAGCCCGGCTGTTCGGGATATCGATGCGGGTCAAAAACAAACGGCATCACCGGCACTCCTCCCGTTGGACGAATCTGCGAACCTCTTGCCGACCGTTCTCCGCTCGCGTTGACGGCCGGTCTTGCGATCGCTACAATCATAGCAAAAATCAAGCCGGGAAGGATGGTGCCGCATGTCGGAAATCTACGCCATCGAAGTCAAAACGATCGACGGCCGGAACATGTCCATGTCGGAATTCGAGGGCCGGGTGCTGCTGATCGTCAATACCGCCAGCAAGTGCGGGTTCACGCCGCAATATGCCGGACTCGAACGGCTGTACGGGAAATACCGGGACCGGGGCTTCGCCGTGCTCGGGTTTCCGTGCAACCAGTTCGCCGGCCAGGAGCCGGGGGACGAGAGCGAAATCGCGTCGTTCTGCTCGCTCAACTACGGCGTCACGTTCCCGATGTTCGCCAAAATCGACGTGAACGGCCCGAACGCGCATCCGCTGTACCGCCTGCTCAAAAAGAAAAAATCCGGCCTGTTCGGCTCCGGCGCCGTCAAGTGGAACTTCACGAAGTTTCTCGTCGACCGCAAGGGCAACGTCGTGAAGCGCTACGGTCCCGCCGCAAAACCGGAAAAAATCGAGGCCGACATCCTCAAGCTGTTGTGACCGCCCCATGCGCACGATCGTACGTGAAACGACGCCCTGGAACGAGATCACCGTCTGCGAGACGAACGCGCTGTTCGGGCAGACCGGCCGGTTCCGCTGCCTCCGCTTCGCCGACGAGGCGGTGCAGGGCGCGATCGACCTCAGGGATCCCGGGCGCGTCGTGCTCGAATATCCCCGGGCGCTCATCCATCTGCTGGAGCGGAACGCGCCGGGCTTCGCGCGGGCGTTCATGATCGGCCACGGCGTCGGCACGATTCCGGCGCGGTATCCCGCCGGCGCGTTCACGGTCGCCGAGATCGACGAGCGGGTCGTTGCCCTGAGCCGGGAGTTTTTCGGCTATCCGTGGAACAACGTCGCCATCGGCGACGGGCGCGCGCTGCTGGAAGCGGAGCCGCCGGCCTCGCTCGACGCCGTCCTGATCGACGCGTTCACGAAGGACGGCACGCCCGGCCATCTGACGACGGTCGAGTGCTTCGAAGAAGCCGCCCGCAGAATGCGCGGTCCCGGCCTCCTGCTCATCAACCTGACGGGCCGCGCGCGCGGCGACCGCCGGATCGCGTCCATCCACGCCTCCCTGGCCAAAACGTTCCGCCATACCGCCGCCTTTTTCCTTCCCGCGTCACCCGGCCGTTCGTACGGCAACATCGTGCTCGCGGGCAGCGGCATGCCGATCTCGCACGGCGCCGACGGCCTGGCCGGATTCCGTCCCTTCGTCCCGGAGCCGGGATACGCCATGCGCGACCGCCCGTAGTCCGACCCCGGGACCGTCTCCGCCCGCGCGCGGCCCGGTCACTCCTCCAGCTTCACGATGAGCACGTTGCTGAGCAGCCGGCCGGGCGTCGTCACATATTTCCCGTTGTAGTACAGCCCGCTCGAGGCGCCGCCGTCGAGGTTCATCGCCTGCCAGGCGCCCGCCTGCCGCATGATCTCGGCGAGCTGCGGAATCGTCGCCGCCGGGACCGTCAGCAGAATGAGCCGGTGGTCGCGGGTGATGCCGAGGGCGCTGCGCGCGCCGCTGTTTGTCAGAATCTTCGGATCGCGGAACCGTTCCCCCTCGACGTCGAGCTCGACCTCGCCGTTCCGCACGAGGCGCGGCCCCGCCTGGATCGCGCCGTCGATGTTGCCTTCCCGGATGAGCGCCGGCATGTCGCCGCCGTCCGCAATCTCCGCCAGATGGTTCCGGTCGTAGATGAACGTCGCGCGCAATTCGCCCACGCCCCGGTTCAGCACTTCTCCGTCGTTCATGATCCAGCCGTACGGCATTTTCGTCTCCGATTCGGTGTACGCGTCGAAGAACGCCCCGTTGATCGCCACCTTCGCGCCGTGCCGCGAGGCGATGCTGTCGAGCGCCTCCGTCTTCCCGATCTGACCGCCCGCCGGAACGACGTCGAGCTCGACGCGCGGGTCCATCAGGTTGATCGTGATCATCTGCGCCTTGAACGACTTGCCGTTGACCGTGAACGCGCGCGATTCGTGGACGATCGGCGGGACGTCCGTCCGGATCGAGCCGATCGGCACGACCGGCAGGCGGATCTCGCCGTCACCTCGCGCGACGCGCACCACGCCCGCCTCCGGCAGCCATTCGACCGAAAGGCCCAGCTCGGCGCCCGCGAACCGCAGCGGGACGTAGGTCACGCCGTCCAGCGCGAACGGCGGCGCGTCAAGCGGTTTCGTCTCGCCGCCGACGCTCGCCTCGGACCGGCCGATGTGCAGCACGATCTCCCGGCCTTCGCCGCGCAGGACGATCCGCTGCGCTTCCGGCCGCCACTCGACCGACGCGCCGGAATATTCGCCGAGCAGCCGGAGCGGCACGTACGTTCTGCCGGCGTCCGCATACGCGAACCGCTTCGGCTCCGCGTGCAGCTCCCGGGGCGAAGCGGCGGGCAGCAGCATGGCCGCGATCACGGCCGAGACCAAAATACGGATTCCCGTTCCGAATCTCTTCATCGTTCCTCCACTCCATCATGCATGTTCAGGTTTCGCTTGCATGTATATCGGCAAATGTTCCCGCGACGGTGAGTCGGCCGCGGAACCAAAAAACGTCCCCCCGTCCTCGGATCGGACAGGGGGACATGTCAATCAGAACCATCGCGATTTCCGGTAGCGCTCCACGCGCGAGAGCCGCGGCGCTTCCGGCGCGCCGGCCGTCGCCGGCTCCGGCGCGGCCGGACGGGCGGCTTGCGGGACCTCCCGCTCCCGCTCCATGCGCTCGACGCGCTCCCGGAGCTCCCTCACTTCGCTTCGCAGATCGCGGACGGTCCGCTCCCAATATTGGAACGCCTGCTCGAACATCCGACGGTCGGCGTCGGCATCCGGCGGCCCGGCTTCCGCGAACTCCGGCTCGGCGCGCACGGCGGAATCGGGCGCAGCCAGCAAACTTTCCAGCTCCGCCTTCGTCACCAATGCCCTCGCCGCCTGCATGTTCATTTCGGACAAGCGGGCCACCCCTCGCGTCTATGGTTACGCCCAGCATACCATATCCGCAAAGGCAGAGGAAGAAAAATCTGCGACTTTCGTCCCAATTCTCGCTCGCCTGCCGCGGCAGCCCGACGCTTCCCGGGACGGACGCATCCGGTTCCGCGCCCGGGATCTGTCCCGGAAGGATTGCTTCCGACCGCCGCTTACGCCTCGATCAGCTTGAACGCGATCCAGTCCACCTTGATGCCCGCCTTGACCGGCTCGATCCGGACCTCGTACAGGCCGGCCTCCAGCCGCACCTTGACCAGCTTGCGCGCGAGCCACCGGCCGAAGGTGCCGTTCGTCTGCACCGTCGCCGTGAGGCGGCCGTTCAGATAAATGTTGCACGCGCTCTGGGCGACGAAATGCTCGGGCGACATGACGGCGGCCAAAATCCGGTATTCGCCGGAATGCCCGATGCGGAACCAGACCGTGCCTTCCGCGGGCAGCTTCACCCGCGCCACATTGTCGGCCGATTGCGTCCGATCCGGCGAAGGCGCCTTCGCGGGATCCGCCGCCCACGCCTCGAACGTCTTCTCGGGGTTCTGCTCGCGGCGGAACACCGGCGCCCGCATGAGGAAACGCAGGATGTTCATCGCGCTGCGCTGCAGCTCGCCGCGCGTCAGCCTGCCGGCCGCCAGCGCCTCCAGCGTGTTGTCGCCCATCGCGTTCATCTCCGCGCCGTAGTTCGGCACAACCATGTAAAGGTCGTTCTGCGCGCGGACCATCGCGGCCGTGTTCTGCCGGCTCGATTCGCCGCCTTCCACGGGATCGTTCATGCTCGCCCACCAGTCGGTCATGACGATGCCTTCGAATTCCCATTCGCCGCGCAGGATCGTCGTGTTCAGATCGTAGTTCGACGCCGACCAGACGCCGTTGACCGGATTGTAGCTCGTCATGATCGAATTCGCGCCGCCCTGCTTCACCGCAATCTCGAAACCGCGCAGATAGAGCTCGCGCAGGGCGCGCTCCGAGACGGCCGCGTCGACCTTCGTGCGGTGCTTCTCCTGGTTGTTGCACGCGAAATGTTTCAGCGTCGCGTTCGAGCCGCCGCGCATGATGCCCTTCACGCAGGCCGCGCCGAACAGGCCCGTCACGAGCGGGTCCTCCGAGAAATATTCGAAGTTCCGGCCGTTCAGCGGGTTGCGCCGCAGGTTCATGCCGGGGCCGAGCAGAACGTCGATGTCGTTGCTGACGAGCTCCTTCCCCTCGAGCACGTACAGCTCCTCCACCAGCCCGACATCCCAGGTGGCGGCGAGCAACGTGCCGATCGGCACCTGCGTCGCTTGGTGCCCGCTGTCCATCCGGATGCCCGACGGACCGTCGGCCGTGCAGCCGATCGGCACGCCGAACTTCGAGAACAGCCGGTCGCTCATGCCGCCGAACGCCGACGCCGTGCCCGGCGTCACGAGCGGATTGACCATCCCTTCGCCCCGGACGAGGACGGCCAGATCTTCATCCGTCAGTTGCGCCACGAATTCCTCCAGGCTCGCCTTGCCCGCCTCGACGTCCCGCAGCTTGATGCCGCGGTCGCCGGAATAAGGAATCGCCTCGGGCAGCCGCTCCCGGATCCGGTCGGCGATCGAAACGCGCCGCGTCGGCACATCCTCGTACGTCAGCTCGTACGTGCCGTCCGCCCGGCGCGCCCCCGGCTTCATCCGCTTGAACGGCACGGTCGGCGCAAGCGCTTCCTCAAGCTGCTCGACAACGACCAGCTCGGGCACGACATAGCCTTCCCCGCCCTCGAACCGGACGGGCGCCGCGTCCCGGACGCTTGTCCCGACATGGATCACATACGTGCCCGCTTCCAGCACGTAAGCGGAGCGGCGCCCCGTCGCGCCTCCGTCGTCGTACGCGGCCATCCGGCGCACCGGGAACGTAAGCTCGAGCCGCTCCGATTCGCCCGGCCCGAGCAGCCGCGTCTTGGCGAACGCCGCCAGCTCGCGCGCCGGCCGCCCCAGCTTGCCCTGCGGCGCTTCGACATACACCTGCACGACTTCCCGCCCCGCGTATTCGCTGCCGGTGTTGGTGACGGTGACGCCCACGCGGATCATGTTTTCCCCGTCCCGGTCGACAAGCGCCGCCTCTTCGGGCTCGATGCGGAACTTCGTGTAGGAGATGCCGTATCCGAACGGGAAGAGCACCTTCTCCGGACAGAACGTCTCGAAGTAACGGTAGCCGACGTAGATGTCTTCCTCGTAGAAATTGCGCAATTCGCTCCCGTAGTTGCGCGTCGACGGATATTCGTCGATCGACCGGGCGATCGTGTCGGTCAGCTTGCCGCTCGGCGTCACGTCGCCGGCCAGCACGTCGGCGATCGCGTTGCCGCCTTCCATGCCGCCGTGCCACGCGTAGATGACGCACGGAACCGGATTCGCGAAGCGTCCGTCCTCCAGCCAGCTCATGTCGATGATGTTCGAGACGTTGAGCACGACGACCGTCTGCTCGAAATGCTTCGTCACCGCCTCGAGCATCGCCAGCTCCTCGTCGGTCAGCAGCCAGCTGCCCGGCTCGACAGCGTTGTCCTTGTCCTCTCCCGCCGTCCGGCCGATGACGACGATCGCCTTGTTCGACACCGCCCGGGCGGACCGGACCAGCTCGTCCGTCAGCGGCATTTCCTTCTGGTGCCACGGCTCGGCCGCCCATCTCTTGCCGCCGTCGTCGAACGGATTCTCCTCGATCCAGCTCGCGTAGACGGACGCCAGCTCCTCGTTGACCGCAATGTGCTTCTTGCTCCGGAGGCCATCCAGCAGATTCGTCGTGTACGGCACGTTGACGCTGCCGCCCGATCCGGTGCCGCTGCGGTAATAGTTGATCTGGCAACGCCCGAAAACGGCGACGTTGTCGCCCGGCTTCAGCGGCAGCACCCGCCCGTCGTTCTTCAGCAGTACCGCGCCTTCCGCCGCCACCTTCCGGCTGAACTCCGCGAAACCGGGCAGCGGGATTCCGTACTTCTCGTTGTCCAAGTGCGCCCCTCCCTCGGGTGTGATGTTCCATCGTCCTGTGCCATTATAGCAGAATACGGGGAACGTTTTCACGGAAGCGCTTTATTTTTCTCCCACGATGAGGAAAAAAGCAGGAATCGCGTCAGCCATCCCTTGAAGCGCCGAGCTCGCTCCGGATGCGCTCCCGGTTCTTCCGGTGGCACTCCCGCAGGTTCCGCGGATAGGGGCAGCCGTCGATCATGGCGTCGATCGCCGGCCCGTCGCCTGCCGCGACGAGCTCCCGGAGCCGCCGGATATACGCGGCATCCCGCCGAATTCTGCGCCGGATCTCTTCGATGTCCGACGTTGCGGTGCCGTGCCCGGGAACGAGCAGGCTCACCCGGTGGCGGGCGAGAATCGTCTCCGCCTTCGCGAGCGTCTCCTCGTACCGCCGGCTGTCATGGTCGATGATCGGGAATTCGACATCGGACAGGTAATCCCCTGCGATCCAGACGCCGGCCGGCTCGACGATCGCGAACAGCCCGTCCGGGGTGTGGCCCGGGCTCTGATAAAAGACCAGCCGCGTCCCGCCGATCACCATCTCCTCGCCGTCTCCGGCGATCGCGCGATCGACCTCCGGGTACGCGACCGGATAGTCCCGGTCCAGGTAATACGCGTCGTCGAAGGCGCGGATCTCTTCGAGAATCCGGTTCCGCTCGCCCTCCGGCTTCGCGGCGAACCTCGAGCTTGCGATGACGGCCGCGCCGGGGAAGGCGCCGTAGCCGAGGATATGATCGAAGTCCGAATGGGTGAGCAGCAGACAGACCGGCCGCCCGGCCCGGATCGCCCCGACATGCGCCCGGATCCGCTTCACTTCGTCCGGCAGCCAGCACGGGTCGACGACGAGCACCAGGTCGTCGGTCGCGATCACCGCCGCGTTCGTCTTGTACAGGACACTCTGAAAAAGATCCGCCTTCGCGCGGGGCTCCTCCACTTCCTTCACGCTCCGATCCGTTCGCAAACTGCCGCGCCCTATCAGGGCGAATACCGGTACGCGTCGATCTGCCGCGCCCATTCCCCGAGCTGCGTCTTCAATTCCTCCCGCCCCCAATCGTGCTTGTCCGCGATAAAGAGCGGCGGATAACCCGTTCCGTATGTTCCGTGAGAGGTCAGCATGCGGCTGAGCCCGACCGGTCTCGCGACGGTCGCCTCGCGCATGAGCCACTGTTTCAGTTCGTCATCCCGCGACACGGGTTCGTAGCGGTACCCCGTCCGGTATTGTTGCAGCGTGTTGTCGGCGAGGAAATTCATCGCCTCGTCGCTCGATTCGCCTCCGATGAACTTGAGCAGTTCCCGGGCCAGCTCCTGCTGCGGAGAATCCTTGTGGATCGCGAGCCCGGTCATCAGCGATATGTTGCGCCGGCTGCCGTCCGCCCCCGAGGGAAGCGACGCGATCGCGTAATCGCCTTTCTCGGAGCGGATCGCCTTGTAGAGCCGCGAAGCCCAGGCCATCCCCAGTGCCGACGATTCGTACTCCATGAGATAGGGGTTGTTGTACATGGCTTCCGCGGGAACGGCTTGCAGCAAGGCCTCCAGCGCCGCGGTGGTGGCGTCGCTGTCCAGCACGCCCGCGGCCGCCTCGTGCTGGGCCGGGAACGAGCCGCCCAGCGCTTCGATGAACGGCTGCGCCGTCTCGAGCTCGGCCGTGAGCAGCACCTGCAAACCGGCGCCGACGGCCGCCCGGACGAGCTCGCCGAATTCCGTCATCGTCCATCCTTCGCTCGGCTCCGCAAGCCCAAACATGCGCAGCGCCGCGCGGTCATAGTAGATCAGCATCGGATCGCTGCGAACGGGCAGCAGGTACGGTTCGCCGTCCAGCGCCATCCGCTCGATGACCTCCAGGTAGGCGCCCGACCAGGCGTCCGACCGCTCTTCGACCAGGTCCGCCAGACTGACGATCCGATCCCGCGCCAGCAGACCGGCCTCCGCCGGCGTCATCTCGATGATGTCCGGCTGATATTCTTCCGCGCGGTCGAGCAGCGTCTTCATGGTCAGCATGTTCGAGCCCAGGCCGGTAACGAGGTCCAGCACCTCGATCTCGACGTTCGGATGCAGCTCCGTGAACGCTTTCATCCGGTCCTGGATCGGGTGTTTCTTGAATCCCGCCTTGTACGGTTTCACTTCCTTCGACTCGAATCCCCCGAGCAGCGCCACCCGGAGCGTGCCGCTCAGCTTGCTTTCCGGTTCCTGACGGATGCCGGGCAGCGCCGACTGGCAAGCCGTCAGCAGCAGCGCCGCCGCCGTCATGGCCGCCACCCATGCCGTAATCGTTCTTATCATCCGAACCCCCCGCCTGTATTCCCAATAATCTATCATAATGTGCTATATTTTACCTTTCCGAAAGAATACAAAAAAGTCCGGAATATCAGGTCGAATTCCCTGATTTTTCCGGACTTCGCCGCAGGCCCGTCGCGCCCGCGATCGCTTGGATCGATCGAACGCCGCGCGCCGCCGCGGCGGTTCTTCCGTCATGCCGTTCGCCCCGCTCCGAGCCGCAGCGCGTATTCGGCCAGCGTCCGCGTCATGACGCCGGTCGCGCCCTTCAGCTCCCAGCCCCGGTCCTTGAACAGCCAGGCGGTGCCGCCGATGTCCAGGTGGATCCACGGCAGCCCGTCGGCGAATTCGCCGATGAACAGGCCGCCCGTGATCGCGCCGGCGTAGCGGCCGCCGCTGTTCTTCAGGTCGGCGGCGTCGCTCTCGAGCTGCTTGCGGTATTCCGGCCAGGACGGCAGCTGCCAGATGCGCTCGCCGGTCGCCCGGCTCGCCTCGAGCAGCCCGGCGAGGAATTCGTCGTTGTTCGTCATCGCGCCGGTCGTCACGTCGCCGAGGGCGACCATGACGGCGCCGGTCAGCGTCGCGACGTCGATGAGCCGCGTCGCGCCGCGCCGGATCGCGGTCGTCAGCCCGTCGGCCAGCACGATCCGGCCTTCGGCGTCGGTGTTGACGACCTCGACCGTCCGGCCGCTCATCGTCTTCAGCACGTCGCCGGGCTTCAGCGCCCGGTCCGACGGCATGTTCTCCGCCGCCGGGATGACGGCGACGACGTTGAGCTTCGGCTTCGCCTCGCCGATCACCCGCATCGCGCCGAGCACCGCGGCCGCGCCGGCCATGTCGGAAATCATCTCCTCCATGCCGTCGGCGCGCTTGAGCGAGATGCCGCCGGTGTCGAACGTGATGCCCTTGCCGATCAGGCCGAGCTTCTCCTTCGAATCCGGATCGCCCTCATAATGCAGGACGATCATGCGCGGCGGATTGGCGCTGCCCTGACCGACCCCGAGCAGGCCGCCCATCTCCATCTCCGCCGCGGTCCATTCGTCGATCACTTCGATGTCGAGCTCGAATTCGTTCGCGAGCGCCTCGGCTTCGAGCGCCAGCATCTCCGGCGTCAGCATGTTGCCCGGCAGATTCGTCAGCCGCCGGGCGTAGGCGACCGCCTCGCCGAACATCCGGCCGCGGGCAAGGCCTTCCCGGAACGCCTCCTCCGTCCCGGCCGGATCGGCCGGCTCCCCGGCCGGCGCGAACACGACGCGCAGCTTCGGCTCGGCCGGCTGCTCCCGGCGCTGCGGCACGCGCGCGGCGGCGCCGAGTATGAAGCCTTCCGCAAGCGCCTGCGCGCGGGTCCGCGCCGTCTCCGGCGCCCCGGCGTCCGCGCCGACCGTCAGCAGATCCGCGCCGACCAGCGCGCACACTTCTTCCGTCTTGAGCTGCCTTGCGGCCTTGGCCGCGGCCGCGCCCGCCTGGCGCAGCGCGTCGGGCGAGCCGTCGCCGATGCCCGCGAGCACGACATAACCGGCCTTCATCGTGCCGAGCGTCGGGATCGTCTGTACGCCGCCCGCTTCTCCCTTGAACAGGCCGGTTTCGCCCATGCGCCGCGCGGCGTCCGCCACGGCGGCGGGCAGGGCGGCGAGCGCCGACCCGCTTCTTTCCCCCGCGTCCGGTCCGGCGAAGACGACGACCGCGCCGGCGCCGTCCAGCGCCTCACGCGCCGCGCCCGTATAGATCAACTCCACGACTCCCAAGTTTCATCCTCCACATCCGGTTGCTTTGCCCGTATTCCAACCCTTGCCAAACAAAAGAATCGGGCGCTAACCCGATTCTAATGCTTTACTCCACCGAAGGCAAATAGATCTTGAACTCCGTTCCCTCGCCCGGACGGCTGCTCACGCGGATCGTGCCGCCGTGGTTGCGGATGATCCGGTAGCTGACCGACAGCCCGAGCCCGGTTCCCTGCTCCTTCGTCGTGAAGAACGGGTCGAACAGCCGGCTCATCGTCGCCTGGTCCATCCCCTTGCCGTTGTCGCGGACCGCGATCTCGACGAGCGCCCCTTCCTTCCGCGCGACGATGTCGATGCGCCCGTTCCGCTCGCCCCCGAGCTCGGTGATCGCGTCCAGCGCGTTCTTCACGATGTTCAGCATGACCTGCTTGATCTGCTTGACGTCGATCGACACTTTCGCCTGCGCGTCGTACGCTTCGAGACGCAGCTGGCAGCCGCGCATGATCGCCTCGCTCTCCGACAGCAGCATGACTTCCTTCAGCAGCGATTCGATCGTGACGATTTGCGCCATCGGCGCGGTCGGCTTGCTCGAGTTGAGGAATTCGTAGATGATGTCGTTCGCCCGGTCGATCTCTTCGAGAATGATGCGCGCGTATTCCTCCTTGCCGAGCGTCATCAGATGCGGCCGCAGCAACTGGATGAAGCCGCGGATCGAAGTGAGGGGATTGCGGATTTCGTGCGCGATCGAAGCCGCGATTTTGCCGAGCATGGCGAGCTTGTCGTTCTGGTAGGCCGTCTGCTCGATCTGCTTGAATTCGGACACGTCCTTCACGCTGACGAGATAATGGCCGTCGAGCTGGTCGCCGTACGTGATCGTGACGAGCAGATGGCGGCCGCGGGCGTCCTGCAGCTCGAAATATCGCGAGCGCTTCAGCGCCATCTCCTTGCAGATCCGGAGGATCATCCGCCTGACGGGACGCTTGAGCCTCGGGTGAAAAAGAATGTTCCGCAACGTGCAGCCGACGAGCGTCTTCCGCGGCACGTCGAGCAGACTCGCCATCTGCAGATTGATGAAAGACAGCGTGCCTTCGCCGTCAAAAAGAGCGATGCCGCTGTCCATATGTTGCAGTACGCTTTCGTACTTGTTCTTCACGTCCACGAAGGAGCGGCGCGAGCGGTGGAGCTGCTCCCGCATCTCCGTATACCAGCTGGCGGTCGTATCGTACTCCGGTTTCCTGCCTCGCAAGGCCGTCATGATCTCGATCAGGAACGGAAACGATCGGTCGTAGATGCCGACCGCCTCCTCGGGTTCCGCGTTGGCCACCAGCATCTGCACGGCGGCATGGTGCATCGCGACGATCTCCTCCGGCCGCATCCCTTCCAGTGTGCGGCCGAGTTCGACCGCGTTCTGGAGCGAGACCGGCGATTCGGTCCTCAGATAGGCCGCCAGCGCGGGAAAATATCGCCTGCTGGTCATGAGCATCCAACCGCCCCCTCCGCGTTCCGGACGGAAATGCCGGTTCGGGGGCAAAGCCCGTCGCTCGCCTTCCAAAGCAATCGGCATCGCCTCCGTCGATAGATTCGCGGATGCGCATTCATTCCAAGGCTGGAAAACCCCGGTATCCTAATCATAGGGAGGGGCGGCGAGGCATGTCAACCGAAGAGTTTGTCGATTTGTGAGGAGTCGCGACTGCGTCCCGCCTCATGGTCGAAACCGCTCAGACGGGCGCGAATCCCGGACCCGCGAATCCGGACGAAAGGCCGAAATCCCCGGAAAACCGGGAGGTTCCGGTCGATCGACCCACCCGAACGGCCCGCCTTCCCTTCCGCTTCCGGTCCGCGTTCCGATCGCCGGGATCGGTTTTCCCGGGAAAGCTGATTTGTCCAAAAATACGATCGCTCTTCGCTTCATCTGCTCCTGTGTCCGGGTTGCTCCCGCTTCTGTTGCTCCTGCCGGCCGGATGGCTCCCGCTTCTGTTGCTCCTGCTGACCGGGGCGCTCCTGTGTCTTTTTCTCCTGATTCTTGCTGTGCACCGGCTGATAGCTCTGCCCCTGCCGGTTGTTTTTTTCCGGTTCCTGATGCCGCGTTTGTCCGTATGTCTGATTTTTGCCGTAGGCATCCTGCTGTTTCGGTCCTTGCCGCTCCCGCTCCCGCATCCGTTCCTGCGCATCGCCGGGGGACTGCCGACCCATCTGCTTGTTCTGGTCCTGTTGTCCGCCCGGTCCTCCCCGCTCGCGCGATTCCTGGCGCTTGTCCTGTTCCCGTCGCCCGTTCTGCTCTTTTGGCCCGTCCTTCGCCTGTTGGTTCTGTTTCGGCTGCGATTGCTCCCGCGTCTGCCGCTCCCGGTCGTCCTTCCGTTCCGCCCGCGGGTCCTCCCGCGCCGGTTCGAGCAGGTTCTGCCGCATCCACGACGGTCCGTCCGTCCACGACGACCACCGCGGATCGCCGGCGATGTCCGGCGCGTTCTTGCCGGGGTGCGCCGAAGGACCCTGGCCGCCGCTTCCCGAATGCGGCTTGCCGTTCGCCGCGGACGCTTTTTGTCCGTTGGAGGACGAAGATTTGCCGATGTCAGCCGACGCTTTTTGTCCGTTGGGGGGCGAAGACTTGCCGATATCCGCCGACGCTTTTTTTCCGCTGTCGGACGAGGCCTTCCTGTCGCTGTCCGCCCGGGCTTTCTTGCCGTTGTCCGCCGGGGTCTTCTTTCCGCTGTCCGCCGAAACCTTCTTGCCGCCGTCTCCCGCGGCCTTCTTGTCCATGCCCGCGTCCGCGGATTTGCCCTGCGCGGATTTGCCCTTCGCCTTCCCGGCCGCCTCCTTCGCCAGTTGCTCGGCCAGCTCGCGCTTCCGCTCTTCGTCCGAGCGCCCTTCGCCGAGTACGCCGGCAATGCCGCCATAAGGTTCAACCGCCTGGCGGATCGATCCGTTCTTCAGATCCTCGAGCGAGACCGGCAGTCCATGCTTTTCGGCGAGCAGGTAGACCGCCATCTTGCCCGGCGAGACGCCGCTTGCGAGCGCCGTCTCCCGCAGCTCGCCCGGCGCGCGGACGATCGTCACCGCGATGTTCCGGCCTGACGCCGCGGAAGGCTCGCGCCCGGACGCCGCGATCCCCTTCGAACCGTCGACGCCGGCCGGGCCCGACGTTCCCGATTCGCCCCCCGGCTGCCCGGCTGCGCCCGGTCCGGATGGTCCCGGCGCTCCCGATCCGGCAGCCGATCCGGTCTGCCCGGCGGTTCCCGGTCCGGCGCGACCCGACGTTCCCGAATCGGACTGTCCCGCGTCCGTCCCCGACGGCCCCGAGGTTCCCGTTCCGGACGCCCCGGCGGTCTCCCCGTTTCCGTCCTGCCCGGGCTCCCCTCCGGCGAGCAGCGCCGCCGAACGAACGGCCTGGTCGATCTCCCGCACCAGTTCATCCTCGAACCGCCCGTCGACATCCGCCGCCGTCATGCTCGTGACGAACACCTCGCCGCCGTCCCGCAGATACTCGGCCGCTTCCGCGTTGCGAATGATCTCCGCCGCCACCTCGCCGACCGGCCGCCGCCGGTAGTCGATGCCCTCGACCACCCGCTCGCCGTCCGCGTTGAGCGCGCGGAGCTCGACAACGGCGCGCTGCCGGTCCACGCCGATCTCGACGCTCGGGTTGATGTCGATCGCCACATACGCCGCGACCCTCGGTCCGTCGAAGACCGGCAGCCGGACCAGGCCGATCGCGACCAGCAGCAGGCAGGCGGCCGCGGAGGCGGCGAGCAGGAAGCGCCGGCGCCATACCGAAAGGCGGCGCGTCGGCCCATCGAACCCGATCTCCTCGCCCACCGTCGCTCCCGGCCGGCCGGGCACCTCCACGAATTCGCCTTCCGGCGTCAGGACGACGAGGCCGCGCCGTCCCTCGGCCATCACAATTCCCCTTCTCACGATCCCGCCTCCCTCGACGCCGCCGCTTCCCGCGCGGCCGGCAGCAGATACGATTTCAACAGCGGATAGTCGCCCGACAGAATCAGCGCCGCCGCCATGATATATTTCCGGTTCCGCTCGAGCGTCTTGCGCGACACCCGGCAGATTTCCATCAGTTCCTTGATCGGCAGACGGCCGTGCCGCTCCATGAGCTCCATGAGCTCCGGGCGGCCCGCCAGCGCCGCGCCGATGCCGAGCAGCATGGCGCGCGAGTCGGCGTGCCGGGGCGACCGGTCCGCGAGATCGGCGAACGTGATGCCGCTTTTCGCGAGCCGCTCGGCCAGCGACTCGATCTCGAGCCGCCGCATTTCCGACAGACGTTCGGAGGCGTACGCGTCCAGCGCGCCCGCCGTCTCCGCGGCGTTCACGGGCGATTCCCCGCCCGGATCGCCTTCGAACGCGCTCATTGGCACCGATCGCGCATGCCGCTGCTCCCGGCGGACATGGTCGATCAGCCGTCTGCGGATGACCGTGTCGGCGAATCCGAGGAACGATTTTCCGGCGCCGCCGTCGTAGCCGTCGATCGCTTCGTTGAACGCGGCCAGGGCGATGCTGTATTCGTCGTCGCGCGACGGATCGATATATTTTTTGCAGAAACGGCTGGCCGTCCTGGCGATGTAGGGCCGATAGTCCGCGATGAACGTCTCGCGGAGGCCGTCGTCCCCCGCCCGGATGCGGGCCACGACCTGCTCCGGCGGTTCCGGCGCGGCGTCTCGCGCGTCTCCGCCGGTACCGGACTTGCCGAACAGCCGCTTGATGAGCAGAAGAATCAACCGCCCCACCTCTGTTCACATATCGTTCGGAGGCGTGTCCATTTTTCGGGGGGTATGGACAAAATCGGTGACAAAAAAATCAGCCTCCTCGCGGGAGGCTGTCAAGTCGGATTCATCCGTTACGTTCGCCGGCCGCTTGCGCGCCGCTTCGCCAGCTTGTTGCGCCGGTTGTTCAGGACGACGAGCCGCCGCTTGAGCTGCTCTTCCCACTCCCGGTCGCCGAGCTGCTTGGCGAAGGCCAGCAGATCGAGCGCCATGTCAATCTGGTTCAGCACGATCTCCATCGGATCCTCGTCCTCGTGATTCACGCAGTTCGCCAGCAACTCTTCGCGCTCCTGATCGACATAGTCGCGGAAATCGACCTCGGAGGCTCCGTCCCCGTGCGCGTATTCCGCGAGCAGTTCGTATTCCTGTTCGACCAGATGATGCACCTCGACACGATGGCATACAGGACAGAAGAGTATCGGCACATTGTGGATGAACGTGCGGTAATATTTCATTGTTCCCCGGGTGCCGATCATGCTCGCGCCGCAGCAGAAACTCATCGCCGTCACCTCCGATTCGGCCGGATCATCCTTTCCTTGCCCCATTGTATTCGCCGCCGGATGTCCGAATTCCTTCACCGGTTCGACAACAATTTGCCGCGGCCGCCGACAACGGGCCCGCCGGAAACGGCGGAACGCCCGACCCGACAACATCCGGAAACGCCCGCCCGGACAACATCCGGACGGGCGCTGCCCGTATGCCGCAACTCCGGATCGCGAAACCGACAAAAAAGAGGCTGCCCGCAAGTCCATTGTGACTTGCCGACAGCCTCTGCCGCATCTCACTTCATCGCGGCGACGATCAGATCGCCCATCTGTTTCGTGCCGACCGCCTTGCTCCGGTCGGTCGCGATGTCCGCCGTGCGATGGCCGGCGTCCAGCACGCTCGCGACGGCGTCCTCGATCGACTGCGCGGCTTCATGGTAGCCGAACGTCAGCCGGTACATGAGTGCGACGGAAAGAATCGTCGCGATCGGGTTCGCGATGCCCTGGCCCGCGATGTCCGGCGCCGAACCGTGCACCGGCTCGTACAGGCCGAACGCGCCTTCGCCGAGCGATGCGGACGACAGCATGCCGATCGAGCCGGTCAGCATGGCCGCCTCGTCGCTCAGGATGTCGCCGAACATGTTCTCCGTCACAATGACGTCGAAGCTTGCCGGACGGCGCAGCAGCTGCATCGCGCAGTTGTCGACGAGGATGTGTTCGAGCTCGACGTCCGGGTAATCCGGCGCGACCCGGTTCACGACCTCGCGCCACAGGCGGCTCGTCTCGAGCACGTTCGCCTTGTCGACCGACGCGAGCTTCTTGCGGCGCGTGCGGGCGATCTCGAACGCCTGGCGCACGATCCGCTCGATTTCATGCACGTTGTAGACGCACGTGTCGACCGCTTCCTCGCCGTGGGCGCCCTCGCGGCGGAACTTGTCCCCGAAGTAGATGCCGCCGGTCAACTCCCGCACGACGATCAGGTCCGTGCCCTCGAGCACTTCCCGTTTCAGCGTCGACGCGTCCATCAGGCAGTCGAATATTTTCGCCGGACGGATGTTCGAGAACAGCCCGAGCGCCTTGCGGATGCCGAGCAGTCCCGTCTCCGGGCGGAGCTCCTTCGGATTGTTGTCCCATTTCGGGCCGCCGACCGCGCCGAGCAGCACCGCGTCGGCCGCCTTGCACATGTCGAGCGTCTCCTGGGGCAGCGGCGTCCCCTTCTCGTCGATCGCGATGCCGCCGAACAGGCCGTGCTCGAACTCGAAGCTCAGCCCGTACAGCTCTTCCGTCCGCTTCATGACCTTGATCGCTTCCGCGACCACCTCGGGACCGATGCCGTCGCCGGCGATGACCGCGATTTTCTTCGTATCCGCCATTAAGCTTGCTTCCTCCCCGTCAGATCAGGCTCATCCGGTCGCGCCGGCGCGGCGACTTGCGCCGTTCGATCAACCGGTTCAACGCGTCGATGTACGCGCGGGCGCTCGCCTCGAGAATGTCGGTGCTGAGGCCCCGGCCCTGAGCCGACACGCCGTTCTGCATGAGCACGACGGACACCTCGCCGAGCGCGTCCTTGCCCTGCGACACCGATTTGATCGAATAGTCATCCAGCTCGACCTGCTCGCCGGTGAGCGCGTCGATCGCGTTGTAGATCGCGTCGACCGACCCGTTGCCTTCGGCGCGCTGCTCCTTGACCCCTTCGCCCTGCACTTCGATCGCGACGGTTGCGCTGGGCACGGAACGGTTGTCGAAGGAGACCTGCAGTTTCTCGAGACGGTACACTTCCGGCGTGTCGACGAGCTTTTCCTCGAGCAGCGCCCGGATGTCCTCGTCGCTCACCTGCTTCTTCCGGTCCGCGAGATCCTTGAACTTCGCAAACGCCTCGTTGATCGCCTCGTCGTCCAGATCGTAGCCGAGGTCGATCAGCTTCTCGCGGAACGCGTGACGGCCGGAGTGCTTGCCGAGGACGAGTTTCGACTCGACGAGCCCGATCGTCTCGGGCGAGATGATCTCGTACGTCGACTTCTCCTTCAGCATGCCGTCCTGGTGGATGCCCGATTCGTGCGCGAACGCGTTCGCGCCGACGATCGCCTTGTTGCCCGGAACCGGCATGCCCGTCAGCTTGCTGACGAGACGGCTCGTGCGCGCGATCTCCTTCAGGTTCAGCGTCGTCTTCGCCTGATAATGGTCAAAACGGGTCTCCAGCGCCAGCGCGACCTCCTCGATCGCGGTGTTGCCCGCCCGTTCGCCGATGCCGTTGATCGTGCCTTCGACCTGCTCGGCGCCGTTCTCGATTGCGGCGAGGGCGTTGGCCGTCGCCATGCCGAGGTCGTCGTGGCAGTGGGCGCTCAGCTGGATCTTCTCGATGCCCGGCACTTTCTCCCGCAGCGTCTTGAAGATGTTGCCGAACTCCATCGGCGTCATGTAGCCGACCGTGTCCGGAATATTGACGACGGTCGCGCCCGCGCGGATCGCCATCTCCGTCACTTCGCACAGGAAGTCCAGCTCGGTGCGTCCGGCGTCCTCCGGCGAGAACTCGATCTTGCTGAAAAATTTCTTCGCGTACCGGATCGCCGCCTCCGCCGTCTCGAGCACCTGCTCCTTCGTCATCCTCAGCTTGTATTGGCGATGGATCGGCGAAGTCGCCAGGAACAGATGGATGCACGGGTCTTCGGCGCCTTGAAGCGCTTCCCGGACGGCGTCGATATCCTGGGTGCGCGAACGGGACAGGCCGATGATCGTCGCGTTCTTGACCGCCCGCGCGACCGCGTTCACGGCGGCCAGGTCGCCGGGGGAAGCGGCCGGGAAGCCGGCTTCGATCCGGTCGACGCCCAGCTTCTCGAGCTGCAGCGCGATCTCGACCTTCTCCTTCGTGTTCAGATTGACGCCCGGCGATTGCTCACCGTCGCGGAGCGTCGTGTCGAAAATATAAATCTTCCGCATGTTGCACCTCCATGGCGCCCGCTCTCATCGGGTTGCCGCTGTGGGATGGCCCCGGGCCCGAACGCTTCCGGACAGCACGGCGCGCCTTGCCCGCGCGTGAACGCGGGCAAGGCGCCGTCCGTCCGATCTTTGACCGGTGTTATTTCTTGATCCAGTGCATCAGTTCGCGGAGCTGCTTGCCGACCGTCTCGATCTGATGCTCGGCTTCGCGGCGGCGGATCGCCGTCAGCACCGGGCGGTTCGACTGGTTCTCGAGGATGAACTCGCGGGCGAACTTGCCGGACTGGATATCGGCGAGGACGCGCTTCATCTCTTTCTTCGTCTCTTCCGTGATGATGCGCGGTCCCGTCACGTAATCGCCGTATTCGGCCGTGTTCGAGATCGAGTCGCGCATCGCGGCGAGGCCGCCTTCATAGATCAGGTCGACGATCAGCTTCAGTTCGTGCAGGCACTCGAAGTAGGCCATTTCCGGCGCGTAGCCCGCTTCGACCAGCGTCTCGAAGCCGGCCTTGATGAGCGCGCTCGTGCCGCCGCAGAGCACGGCCTGCTCGCCGAACAGGTCCGTCTCCGTCTCTTCGCGGAACGTCGTCTCGATGACGCCGGCGCGCGTGCAGCCGATGCCCTTCGCGTATGCGAGGCCGATCGCCTTGGCGTTGCCGGTCGCGTCTTGCTCGATCGCGATCAGGCCGGGAACGCCGAAGCCTTCCACATACGTGCGGCGCACCATGTGGCCCGGCGATTTCGGCGCGACGAGCAGGACGTCCATGTCCGGACGCGGCACGATCTGGCCGTAGTGGATGTTGAAGCCGTGGGAGAACATGAGCGCGGCGCCATGCTTCAGATTCGGCTCGATCTCCTCGCGGTACACCTTCGCCTGCGTTTCATCCGGCATCAGGATTTGCACGACATCGGCAATCTTGACCGCTTCGGCGACGGAGAGCACTTCAAACCCGTCGTTCTTCGCCTTCTCCGCCGATTTGCCCGGACGGAGGCCGATGACGACCCGAACGCCGCTGTCCCGCAGGTTCTGCGCTTGCGCGTGGCCCTGGGAGCCGTAGCCGATGACCGCTACCGTCTTGTTCTGCAGGACGCTGAGGTCTGCATCATTCTCGTAGTACAGTTTGACTGCCATTGCGATTGAGCGCCTCCTTCAAAATATGCACATGTTCCATCTTACCTCATTCTGCCGCCGGTTGCATCCCCCAAACGGCAAAGTCGGAAGTTTTTTCTCCGGCAATGCCGGCTTACCGGTTGCCCCGAATCATCGCGGTCACGCCGGTCCGGCTCAGCTCGCGGATGCCGTACGGCTTGAGCAGCTCGATGATCGCGTCGATCTTGTCCGTATCGCCCACGGCCTGGACGATCATCGTCGACGCGCCGATGTCGACGACGGACGCCCGGAATGTCTCGACGACGCCGAGAATTTCCGGCCGGGCCGACGGTTCCGCGTGCACCTTGATGAGCGCGAGCTCCCGCGCCACCATCGGACTTACGCTCAGATCGACCACCTTGATCACATCGATCAGCTTGTACAACTGCTTGCCGACCTGCTCGATCGTCTTGTCGTCCCCGGTCGTCACGATGACCATCCGGGACAGGCCCGGCTCTTCGCTCTCGCCGACCGTGATGCTCTCGATATTGAAGCCGCGCCGGCCGAACAGGCCGGCGACGCGCTGCAGCACACCGGGCTGGTTGTTGACGAGAATCGATATCGTATGCCGTTTCATCTTACGCATCCCCCAGAATCATTTCGTCGATCGTATTGCCCTGGGTGACCATCGGGTAGACGTTCTCGTGCTTGCGGACGACGAACTCGACGACGGCCGGACCGTCATGCGCCAGCGCCTTCTCCCACGCTTCCCGCGCCTCCTGCTTGTTCGTCGCGCGGAATCCGCGCACGCCGTACGCTTCGGCCAGCTTGACGAAGTCCGGGCTGCCGGCGAGGTCGATGTGGCTGTAGCGGTTGTCGTAGATGATCTCCTGCCATTGCCGCACCATGCCGAGCACCTGGTTGTTGATGATCGCGACCTTGACCGGAATGTTGTTGATCGCGCAGACCGCCAGCTCCTGGGCGCACATCTGCATGCCGCCGTCGCCGTTGATCGAGACGACCGTCCGGTCCGGGAACGCCATCTGGGCGCCGATCGCCGACGGGAAGCCGAATCCCATCGTGCCGAGGCCGCCGGACGTGATCCACGAGCGCGGCTTGCTGAACTTGTAGAACTGGGCGGCCCACATCTGGTGCTGGCCGACGTCCGTCGTCACGATCGCGTCGCCCTTCGTCGTTTCGTAGATCATTTCGATGACCCATTGCGGCTTCAGCTCGGTGTCCGAATCTTCGTAGCGGAGCGGCACTTCCCGTTTCCACTTCGCGATCTGGGCGCGCCATTCGTCCGCCAGATCGGTCCGCTTCGCTTCGCGGTTCAGAATCTCGAGCACCGCCTTGACGTCGCCGACGATCGGAATGTCGGTCGGGACGTTCTTGCCGATCTCGGCCGGATCGATGTCGATGTGCGCGATCTTCGCGTTCGGCGCGAAGCCCTGCACCTTCATCGTCACCCGGTCGTCGAAGCGCGCGCCGATGTTGATGAGCAGGTCGGCCCCCTGGATCGCCTTGTTCGCCGTATAGGTGCCGTGCATCCCCGGCATGCCCATCCACAGCTCGTGCCCGCTCGGGAAGCCGCCGAGACCGAGCAGCGTCGTCGTGATCGGAATCTGCGTCGTCTCGATGAACTTGAGCAGCTCCTCGTGGGCGCCCGAGTAGACGACGCCGCCGCCGGCGAGCACGACCGGACGCTTCGCTTCGGAAATCGCCTTCAGCAGCTTGTCGACCTGAAGCTTGTTCGGCGTGACCGTCGGGTTGTAGCCGCGCAGGTTCACTTCGGTGACCGGTTTGAACAGACCTTTCGCCGCCGATACGTCCTTCGGGATGTCGATCAGGACCGGACCTCTGCGGCCGGTGCTCGCGATGTGGAACGCCTCGCGGATGATGCGCGGGATGTCCTCGGCCTTGCGCACGAGATAGCTGTGCTTCGTGATCGGCATCGTGATGCCGATGATGTCGGCCTCCTGGAACGCGTCCGTGCCGATCGCGCTCTGCACGACGTTGCCGGTGATGACGACCAGCGGCACGGAGTCCATGTAGGCCGTCGCGATGCCGGTGACGAGGTTCGTCGCGCCCGGACCGCTCGTCGCGATGCAGACGCCGACCTTGCCCGTTGCCCGGGCGTAGCCGTCGGCCGCGTGGATCGCTCCCTGCTCGTGGCGCGTCAGCACATGGTGGAAATCCGAGAAGCCGTACATCGCGTCATAGATGTACAGCACGGCGCCCCCCGGATAGCCGAATACACATTCGACGCCTTCCAGAACCAGGCTGCGGAGCAGCATCTCCGAGCCGGTGATTACTTCCGGCTTCGACCATTTCTCGATCAGTTCGCTCTTGGAGCGCAATGCGGCAGGTTGCGCGCTCATGTTCCCATCCTCCCTTGCATAATGCATGGTTGAGCATTTGCCATGGGCCGGCGGCCGGGCCGGAACCCGGCAAGGCCAGCAAAAAAGCCTTCCGTCTTCGGAATGCGCTGCTTGCGCACTCCGGGACGAAAGGCTTGACACTTCCGTGGTACCACCCTGATTTGCCCATGCCTCGCGGCATAAGGCCTCTGCAGGTACAAATCCGGCATGGAACGCCGAATCCGACCTTGGGCAGGGTAACGCTTGCCATGCGATTCCCTCTACTGGACGCCGGATCCGAATGCATCGTCGTTCAAGGGAACAGCTCCGAGGCGACTTTCGCGTCATACAGGGATTTCGGCGACGGTTGCAGCATACTCCGTCCGCTCTCTGGGCGAAAGAGCCCTGAACGCTTTCTCCTCATCATAGCCGATGTCGTATTAGACTTAACGTATATTATAGTCCCGCCCGGGGCGATCGTCAATACGGATATTGCGAGGCTGTTGTTGTTCTGTGATATTGTCAGGGTGTAACTGATCCGAGAAAATGTCAGTATGAGCAAGGAGCAGATCACCTTGACAAAGAACGAACTGAAACGCGTTATGGTCATTGAAAAATGGATCGA